>Ga0256406_1000579_pt1 | contig 66148 bp, 56 predicted proteins | sample RumenRJG_03DNA_FD_185986 | JGI IMG/M metagenome (GOLD analysis project Ga0256406, IMG submission 185986) | Bovine rumen microbial communities from Lethbridge, Alberta, Canada - RJG_03 | ecosystem: Host-associated > Mammals > Digestive system > Stomach > Rumen | place: Canada: Alberta | collected... | reverse complement strand
TAGTGTAAAAAGAAAGAAAAAATCTGAAGCAGCAAGAAAAAGAAAATTTTAAAAAGTAAAAAAAGGGTGCTTATTCGTAAGCACCTTTTTTAAATTAATTAAATTTTATAAAATGGAAATAATAACATTGAGATTTATAAATTTAGAAAGGATATTTAATGATAAAAATTAAAAGATTTGAAAATAATAAATTTAAAACAAATGAGATTGCAGTTTTTGTAACAATAAAACAAACACAGGAAAATGCAACAAAAAATGCATTAATTCCAGCTGTATTAAGAAGAGGTAGCACAAACTATAGAAATCAACTAGAAATTTCAAAAAAATTAGAAAATATGTATGGTGCAAATTTTAATTGTGGAGTTGATAAATCAGGAGATTATATAATACTTAAATTTTTCATTGAAACAATTAATAACGAATACTCTGATTCAAAAGAAAATCTTGCCCAAGAAGCATTTAATTTGCTAACAGATATTGTTTTTAATCCTTTGGTAGAAAATGAACAATTTAATAATGAATTTGTAAAACAAGAAAAAGATAATCTTGCCAAAATTATTAATTCAAAAAAGGATGACAAGGCTAATTATGCATATCAAAGATGTATAGAAGAAATGTTTAAAAACGATCCTTATGGAATATATAAATTTGGTAGTTTGGAAGATTTAGAAAAAGTAGATGAAAAAAATTTATATGAATATTATTTAAACATTATACAAAACAGTCCAATATATATTTATTTTAACGGGAAAAATGCAAATAGTATAAAAATAGATGAAAATATTAATAAAAATTTTAAAACTGCGTTTAATAATAATACAAACGAACATTATGAAAACAACGAAAATGACGAGAGCAATAGAACAGATAATAAAGACAATAACATTAACGACAGAAAAATCAATGAAATAAATACAATAAAAGAAAAATTGGATGTTACTCAAGGAAAATTAATTATAGGAATGAATGTTCAAAGTAAAAATAAATATGCTGTAACAATGTATAATACAATTTTAGGTGGAGGAGCAAATTCAAAATTGTTCCAAAACGTCAGAGAAAAAGCGAGCTTGGCATATTATGCATCATCTAGATATATTAGAAGGAAAGACGCAATAATAATAAGAACGGGAATTGAGCTTGCAAATTATGATAAAGCAGTTAATGTAATAAAAGAACAGATCGAAGAGATGAGAAAAGGAAACATATCAGATTTTGAGTTATCATCTGCTAGAACATTAATATTATCTTCGTTAAAGTTAATTCCAGAATCACAAGAAGATATTATGGCATTTGATTTTGATCAGGATATATTTAACGAAAATTTAACATTTGAACAATATTATAAAAAAATTGAAGAGGTTACTTTAGACGAAATTATTGAAGTGGCAAAACAAATAAAACTAAACACAATTTATTATTTGGAAAAATAAAAGGTAAAATTATAAATTATAAATTTAAACTCATATTAAAATAATTGATGGAAGGATTTTAACTATAATGAAAAAATTCGAAAATAAATTAATAGATGAATGTGTGTACGAGGAAGAACTTGAAAATGGAATGACAATTGTTGTTATTCCAAAGCATAGTACAAATAAGAAATATATTATTTGGGGAACAAAATTTGGCTCTCTAGATAATCATTTTATTGAACCAACAACAAATAAGGAAATAAAAGTGCCAGATGGTGTAGCACATTATCTTGAACATAAAATGTTTGAACAAAAAAGTGGAGTTGATAGTCTATATACTTTGATGGCACTGGGTCTTGATGCAAATGCATATACAACAAATGACCATACAGCATATCTTCTTGGAGGAATTGATAATTTTTACAAAGGATTAGATGAGTTAATGGACTACGTACAACATCCATACTTTACAGATAAAAATGTTGAAAAGGAAAGAGGAATTATTGGGCAAGAGATTCAACTTTACGATGACCAACCAATGTGGAAACTATACTTAAATGCAATGAAATGTCTATACAAACATAATGCGATAAGGATTGACGTTGCAGGAACAGTAGAATCAATAAGCCATATAACAAAAGAAACATTATATTCATGCTATAATACATTTTATCATCCATCAAATATGATAATGTGTATTGCAGGTGATTTTGAACCAGAGAAAATTATTGAAGAGGTAAAAAAGAGACTAATACCAAGAGAAAAGATAGGCAAAATAAAAAGAATATATCCAGAAGAAGAAAAAGACATAAATCAAAAATTTATGGAAAGCAAAATGGATATAAATATGCCATTATTTATGATAGGATATAGAGATTTTGGAGAAAAAACAAATCAACCCAAAAAAGAATTAGCCATAAGAATTATATTAAATAGTTTAATTGGAGAATGCTCAGACACATTTCAACATTTATATAATGAAGGATTATTAATGAGAACATTAAATTGTGATTTTGAGTATTCAGATCAATATGCACACGTAATAATAGATGGAGAATCAGAAAATCCTGAAAAAGTATATCAAACTATAATAGAAAAATTAGAAAATGGAAAAATATCAACAGAAGAATTTGAAAGAAGTAGAAAAGCTATATTAGGGGATATTGTTTGTAGTTTTGATGATGTTGAAGATATTGGAAGAAATTTCTTAACAAATAAAATTAGAGGAGTAAACTATTTGCAGTATGCAGATGAAATTGAAAATATTACATTAGAATATGTTGAGAAGATACAAAAAGATATCTTTAAAAAAGAAAAATCAATTTTGTCAGTTGTAAGAAAATAATAAAAATAATTGAGAGCAATGCAAGAAATGGTACAAGGAAGAGTAATTTTTTAACAAATTAATTAATAAAAGGTAACAAACAAAACCAAAAATTGACAAAAAAATCATAAAAATCACTTGACTTAAATGTAAAATTATGGTATATTATTGGTGCATTATTAAATAATATAAAAAAATAAGAAAAGGAGTGATTTTTATGTTGAAAAATGAAATAAATGTATTAAGAAAAAAATTAGATGACAGCATTATAAGAGATGAGGATTATTCTATAATTTACAAACTAAGTACTGACCTTGACAAATTAATTGCTCAATACTATAAAATTCAGTTGGCTAAAGAAGAAAAGAATTAAAGTAAAAATGGGCTAATAAAGAATAATTTTAATGAAGACAAGAAGCAATAATATAAACAAAGCAAAAACTAAAACATAGAAAATAAGCGAAAAAGATAAAATTTACTTAAGAAACATAAAATTGATATAAAATTTACTTAAGAAACATAAAAATTGATATAAAAAAAATAAAAATTATTATAAAAAATATAAAAATTAATTTAAAATAATTGACAAGCCTGTATTAATGAATTATAATGGTTGTAGTAACTTTAAGGAGGAGAGATATGAATTATAAAACTGTAACAAAAATAATAACAATATTATTAATAATTGCAACAATATTAGGTGCGGTAAATATGGTATTTGCAGATGATATTAGTATTCCAAACGGATCAAATGGTGGATATTCTGGAACAGGTTTAGATACAACTACTTCAAATATAATTGGTATAGTACAATTTATTTGCTATGCAGCAGCAGTAATATTGTTAGTAATATTAGGTGTTAAATGGATTATGGCAGCACCAGAAGCAAAAGCAGACTTAAAGAAGAGCGCTGTTATATATGTAGTTGGAGCAGTACTAGTATTTGCAGCAGGTGCAATTCTTCAAGTTATAAGAAGTGTTGCAAACAATACAGTAAAAAGCTAATATTAAATAATAATTAAATTAAAAATAAAAATAAAAAGAACTATTTATAATATTATGATTATAAAATAGTTCTTTTTGTTGTAATTATTTTTTAAAAACTATTGCATTACTATTTAAAAAAATAGTATAATATAAACAAAAATTATCTATTTAATGGAAAGGTAAAAAATGATTATTATAAAAAATAAATTAATGAAAATAATTTTAGTAACTATAATTTTTATTGCTATATTTAATAGTACAAGTAGTGTTAATGCAGAAACAAAAACAGTAATAAACATAAAACAACCAATGATTAATAGTAATGAACAAGTTACTTTAAAAAAAATTGACATAGATACAATACAAATTGGCCCAATAAATCCAGACTCAGGAATGAATAATATAATATCAAAGATATTTGGAGTTGTACAATATATTTGTATTTTTTCTGCAGTAATTACTATTATTGTTTCTGGTGTTAAGTACATGGCTGCTGCACCAAATGAGAAAGCTGAAATAAAAAAACAAGCAATAGCATTAGTGATAGGAGCTATAATTATTTTTTCAATTTCAACAATACTAAGAATAATTGCTGCTGTAACGCGTGCATCAATATAATAAATATAGCCTTATAATATTAACTCAATATTAATTGGTATAATAATGCAAAAATAAATTATTAAATTTTGAAGGGAACTTTTATGAAGAGAATATTAAGCAAAATAACAATAGTATTAATCATTGCAATGATTATTTCTATGTATATTACATATTCATTTGGAGTGCAGACTAAAGGCACTGATGGATCAGGATCAGGTTCAGCTTCGAGTGCAAGCTCAGAATTATCATCATTTAATTCTATAAATGAAAAAGCAAAAGGTTTTATCAAAAATGGCGCAGAAAAAGAAACAATATCTCAATCAAAAATTGAACAAGACATGTTACCATTAGCCCGAATTTTAATGGGAATTGCAGTATTAGTTTTACTATCTGTTGGTGCAATATTAGGCGTAAAATATATGATTTCCGGTGCGGATGAGAAAGCAAATATAAAGGAAAAGTTAATTTGGTATGTTGTATCAGCTGTTTTAATATTTGGGGCAGTTGCAATATTTAATATTGTAATAAATGTTTTAAATAAAATATCTGACTAGAAAACAAAAGGATAAAATTAGGAGGTTATATGGAAAGAAGTTATTATATTCCCAGTAATAAGTTAAAAGGAGAAAATAGAATACTTTATATTTTCACAGGAAAATCATTGATTTATACCCTAGTAGGTGCAACAATAGGAATAATTTTCTATTTTTTGCTTTCACTCATAGCATCAAAAATAGCTGGAATTATTGTAATGGTTATTTTCGCACTAATTGGTTATGCAATTGGAACAATAAAAATGCCTACAGCCGGAAACTCAAAATTAGTAAAAAATGTAGGAGGGGAATCGATTGATGAAATAATATTTCACTATATTATGTTTAAAAAGAATAAAAAAGTTTATTCATATGCAGTTCCACGTAAAGAACCAGATTATACAAGAAGCAGTGTTTCGGCAGACATTATTGATAGATTTAATGACAAAATAGGGATAGCTACTAATAAAAAAACAAAGGAGGAAAAAGAATAATGAATACCATACAAATTTTGGATTTGATTTTTATTATTGTTTTATTATTGATTTTAATTCTTACTTTTGTAACAGTGGTTATAATAGTGAAAATAAAAAATGGAAAACAGAAAAAGAATAATGAACAAATTAATACAAAGAAAAAAGAAAAAAATGACACAAATCAGAATTTAATAACTAGAAATGGAAATGGCATTGATTCAATATATAAATTTATGGAGTTCGATGATGTTATTGACAACATGATTGTAAGAAAAAATGGCACACAATATGTAATGGCAATAGAATGTAAAGGAATTAACTATGACTTACTATCAGAAGATGAAAAAGATGCAGTACAACTGGGCTTTATTGAATTATTAAACACATTACGTTTTCCAATACAATTATATGTACAAACTAGGACTTTAGATTTGACTGATACAATAAAGAAATACATAAAAAGAACTGATGAAATAAAATCTACAATTAATAGATTAAATGTAGAATTAGAACGTGCAAGATCAAGAGGAGATTCAAACAGAGAACAAAAAATACAAAATGAGCTAAACAAGAAACAGAATATTCTAGAATATGGAGAATCTATCGAAGACTATACAATAAAAATAAGTGCCAATAAAAATATTTTACAGCAAAAAATGTATATAATTGTATCATATTTCCCATCAGAATATGGAGATATAAGTAAATATTCAAAAGAAGAAATAGATGATATTGCTTTTTCAGAATTATATACAAGGTGTCAAGCACTAAAAAGAATTTTATTAGCTGCTGAGGTCAATGGAAAAATACTTTCATCAGAAGAATTAGTAGAATTGTTATATGTTGCTTATAACAAAGAACAAGCAGAAACATATACATTAAATGATGCACTTGAAGCTGATTATAGTAGATTATACTCAACGGCTGAGGATGTTATGGAAGAAAAGAAGAGAAAAATAGAGAAAAAAATAGATGAACAAGCAGAGCAATTAGTTGCAAAGAGTATTATCAAGGCAGACGTTATTTCAAGGGAAGAACGAGCAAAAAGAGTAAAAGAGAGAGCTCAAAAAATAGCAGATGATTATAAGGGACAATTAAGTGAACCATTATATCAGGAAACAAAAAGACAAATAGAAAATGCAACAGATTCAGAGATACTAGACAATAAAGTAAGGAGCAGAACTATTAAGAGAAAGTAACTACCAATGAGGAGGGTTTATTATTATGAAGACTAATGATCAAACAACAAACAATAATCAAAATCAAGAAAAAGGTTTTCTTAAAAACAATCAAAAAGATATAAAAGATTTGATTGCTCCATCAGGTATTGATGCAACAAGCACAAATCATTTAGAGATATTTGGAGACACAAATAGATATGCACGAACGCTAATGGTTTCAGCATTGCCAAGAATGTGTACTTTTCCATTATTTTTAAGAGGAATGTATACATTTGGAAATGTAAATGTATCCGTTTTTATTACACCAATAAGTGAAGATAAATCTCAAAATGAATTAAATAGAACAATAAATGATCTAGAATCAGAAAGAATTGTTGCAGCAGATAGAGGCAATATCAATCGTGAAAGTTTATTGGCACAAAAAAGAGCAGAAGCAGAGGAATTAAGAGATGCAATAGCTAGTGGACTTGATAAACTTTTTGAAGCTTCAATATTTTGCACAATTTTTTCATATAACATGGAAGAACTTGATAGAGAAACAGAACTATTATCATCAGAAATGTCAAAAACATTAACTGGCGTAAAAACTGCATGGGCTATGCAAGAAGATGCTTTTAAATCTAATTTGCCTTTTAATGAGGACAAAATAGGAAAAAAACACACATTTGATAGAAGGTCAATGGCAACGGTTTTTCCATTCATAAATTCAGAAGTAGGACATGAAGATGGAATTCCAATAGGGTTTAACAGGCAAACAGGATTGCCTATTTTATATGATAACTTTAGTTCATCATTAAGCAATTACAACATGGTTATATTTGGTAAATCTGGAGCCGGAAAGGGTGTAACAATAAAAACACTAATAGCAAGATCAGCAGTACTAATGGGAATAGAAAGCCTGGCACTTGATGCTGAAGGTGAATATGGAGTAGTTGCAGAAGCTCTTGGAGGCTTAAATGTAGTCATTTCACCAAATTCCAATACGATAATTAATCCATTTGATATTGAACCAGAAGTTACAAAAGATGAGATTACAGGTAGAGAAATAGTATCATTGAACGTAGAAAATAAAATTGAAGATGTAACACAGGTTTTACTAACAATGGCAAGAGGAAGTACAAGAACTGAAGATATTGTAAACGAGCTTACAAAACAAATAATAGCAGAGGCATGTGCTCAAGAATATGCAAGCTTAGGAATCACAAATGATGTAAATAGTTTATATGTTGGAAATTCATCAGGAATTATTCAAGGAAACTACTTAGGAAAAGTTAAAAAACAAATGCCAACGATAGGATCATGGTACAGAAGAATTTTACTAAATGCAAGTCAAAATAAAAATCCTGATTATAGAATGCAATTCAGTTATTTAACAAAAGTAATGAAACAATATGTTAGAGAATATAATGGTCAAATGTCATATTTTGATGGACAATCAACATTTGATTTGATGGAAGGTACTACCTTTATTAACCTTGATATTTCTCAACTTGAGGAAAGATTTGCAAGACCACTTGCACAACAAATATTGCTTTCATGGATTTGGGAAAAATTTGTTAAGAAAAACAGCGAAGATAAAGCAAAAGCAGGAAAGAAGAGAGTATTAGTTGATGAAGCATGGATGTTGTTACCATTCCCTGAAGCTGTGGATTTCCTAAATAAAATGGCAAGACGTGCAAGAAAAAGAAATGTTTCTCTTGCAGTTGTATCACAAAGATTTCAAGATTTCTATGAAAAGTCTGAAGTTCAAGCAGTATTAACATCATCAGATACAAAATTATTTTTAGCACAAGATAAATCAGAAATAAAATACATACAAGAAGTATTTAAATTAAGCGATGGTGAAGCTTCATTTTTAACAACATGTACAAGAGGGCAAGGACTGTTTAAAGTAGGAGAACAAACTGCAATCATAGAAATTAGACCAACCAAGAGAGAACTTGAATTCGTTAATACAAACATTAATGAAATACAAAAGAATCAATAAAAATATTGATTTAATAAGATAAAGAATATTAAACAAGGTATTATATAAATGATTAAATAAAGAAATATATTAAACATACAAAATAAATGGAGTGTATGAATGAAAAAGAAAATAGCTTTTTTACTAATTGCAATAATTTTAGCAATGAATTTATTTTCCGTTAGTATTTTTGCAGAAACAAATAATGAGTCAGAATTTACAGATAAAGTAGAAGGATCAAGGCCAGATAATTTTAATTCAGCATGGGAAGAAGGTACGGTAACAACATATGGTAAACAAAAAAATACTAATGCATCAATTGACCCAGGGGACAAATCAAGTTTTACGCCTTTAAGGTTAGTAACTAGGGTGTTATTGATAATACCACAAATTGCAAATGAAATATTATCATTAGTTACAAGTCAAGGAAAAAAAGAGCAATTCACAATAAGAAACACATTAATAAATAAATATGACATGTTTAATATAAAATATTTGATTGAGCCAGAAAAAGCAACATCATCGGAGGGCATGATAAAAACGCTAGCGAACAATATTGCTATATGGTTTGTTGGAATAAGAAACCTAAGTGCTGTTATAATAGCAATTATATTAGTGTACATAGGGATTAGATTAGCTTTAGCGACAGTTGCTGAAGAAAAAGCAGAATACAAAAAAATGCTTATGGGATGGTTAGAAGGAATAGTACTTCTATTCCTTCTACACTATATAATAATATTATTTATTTATTTATCAGATTGGATAATAAACATACTAAAAGGTGTGATGACAAAAGATCCAAGTGCAATGAAACTTGAAGAAAAAATTTTAAAAAACATAAATGAAAACATATTTAAAACCAGTAGCAAATGGGGATGGATATTATATAGTACATTTTATATTTTATTAACAGCATCAGAAATACAAATTTTTATATTTTATATTTCAAGATTTATTAAAATAGCATATCTAATAATTATTTCTCCACTAGTTTGTGCAACATACTCGATAGATAAAATAAAAGATGGCAGTGCACAAGCGTTTGAAAATTGGGTAAGGGAATTTGCAATAGCAGTTTTAGAACAACCATTACAATTGCTTATTTACGTAATTTTTATAGATTCAGCAGGAGAAATATTATATAGAAATATGTTGTTGGCAATAATATTCTTCTTATTAGTACCTTATGGAGGAAGAATATTTAAGAGCGTACTTAAATTTGGTGAAGATTCAAATGATTTTGAAAAAGCAGGAAGTTATAAAAAGAATTTGATGAAAGGATAGGTATAATGAAAAAAAAGACAATAATTATTATTTCAATAATAATTATTATTTCATTGAGTATTGCAATATTTGTTAAATTAATAAAACAATTAAAAGTCAACCAAAAACTTAATCAAATAGCAGAATATTATAATTGTGAGTTTGTAAAGGAAACAGGGGCAATAGAGAAGGGTTACAGAAAAAAATTATATTGGAATTATTATGTACCACCAACAGACGATGGAATTCAATATAAAGAATACTATGAAGAAGTCTTAAAAGCTATATCTGCCCAAATAAAAGAAAATTTTATTTTAATTGATAAAAAAAATTCAATAGAAATAAGAGTGAAATACAATTCTAAAAACAATAAAATCAATTATTTGATTAATAATGAAAAAGATTATTTTCAAAATGAGGAAAATAAGGAGGCAATTAAAACAGAAAATATAGAAAAGGAAAATACAAAATTAGATATAAAGTCGCCAGAATTGCAAGAAACCATAAATAATGAATGGTCAAGAAAGAAAACAGAAAATATATATGGTATAAGAACAAAAAATGCTGACAATTATGATTCATATTCAAAAGGAATACAAGTTAGAACAATAAATTCAACTATATACAATGTAATTTTCTTAGAACAATACCAAGGCGAAGTTTTTGAAAATATTAGAACGGGAATGACAAATGAGGAAATAAAAAAAATCTTAGGAGAACCTACATACGAAAATGAAGAAGACAATATATTAATTGGATATAAAACAGATAAATATTATGTATTTTTTACGAAAGGACAAATTTCAATTTATCCAAACCAAAGTTTGAATGAAGAAAAAAACAAGCAATTTGCTAATCTTGTTGGAAAATATAATACAGAAAAATCTGATTATAATGATTTTATAAACAAAGTTACTGAACTCTATCCTGATTATTTGGAATATGTGCAAAGTGAAGACAGTATAGATTTAAAATATCCTTTAAAGGGATTAGAAATAAAAATGGGAAAAGGTGAAAAAACAGGTATTTATATTTATAGTAATTACAATGGATATATTATAAATGATAAAAAAAGAGGAGATTTTGTAGACAATACAATCAACAATATATATTTAGTTAAAAGTAACTATATATTTGAAGAAGAACTTAGTAGAATAATTGAAAAAGGTAATGAACAGGAATAAATCAAAATGAATTTGCAAAAACACATAAATAAGGAGGAAAATATGTTTAGCAAAATAGAAAAAAACATAGCAATAATAATTATTGTTGTTACAATATTAAACATCTTTCTCTCCGTACCACTAAATAATAAAGTATATGCAGCTAAGCAAGCATCTAGCGGGAATATGATTGCAGGAGCTAGTCAGGATGAAAATGGAAAATATCATGGAGGAAAGCCAGGGGATTCAACAGGAAAAGAGGTTTATATAAAGCCATGGTACTCAGCCCCATGGGATGTTGTATTAAGATATGAAAATTCAGAAGATAAAGAGCTAGAACAAAACGTAAGAAATGCAATTGCTGCAAATGCAGTATTAGCAGCCAATAATGATAATATTGGATATGACCAAGTTACAAGAACGTCGTTTCTAACAGAGGTATCAAAAGTAGGGTACGATTTAAATAAATTAACAACCAAATGCAATACTGATTGTTCAGCATTTGTGTGCACCATAATAATTATTGTGGGTTATCAGCTTAATATAGACCAATTAAAGATGATAGGTCTTACAAACACTGGAGGAATGGAAAGCAAACTTACAAGAGTTGGGTTTAAAGCATATAATGACAACACATACACAAATAGTTATGGAAAACTACAAAGAGGTGACATATTATTAAATACAAAGAGTCATACTGAAATATATGTGGGAGAATCTCAAAGTGGTAATAATAATCAATGGTCGTCTCTTGAAATAGACGATAAAAATATAGATTTAGATGAAATAAATTTTAATTTTTCTGGTAGCCCTAAAAATGTGACTTATGCAGGAAAAAGAAATCTTGGATTATGGATTTTTAGTAAAATAGCAGATTTTATAGATTTCATTATTTTTATTATTATAAATGGAATAAAGTATTCAATATTAGGATATACGATGGCATTTGAAAGTTTAGTTAATAATGTAATAAAAGCAATAGAAGGATCATAAAGCAGGTTTAAATGTAATTTAGGATAAAAGAAGAAATAATCATAACAATTTGAAAGGATAAAAAATGTTAAATATAAATGCAAAAAAAATAAATTTAATATTATTAAGCATTACAACTGCATTTGTAATTATTTTTTCAAATTTTTATGTTTATGCAGAGGATAATGAAACTGAGACTGAAACCAATAAAGAAATCGATAGTCAGATTAGTGAATATGATGACGATATTTATAGTATAGAGGCTATTGTATATAATAAAGTTCCATTCTTGGATATAAATGTTTTCTCAGATACTTCTGCAGGAGTAAAAATGCCAGATAATAGCATTGAAAGTGTACTAAAACGAACGGTTGCAATTTGGTATGTATCACTTAGAAATATTAGTTTTGTAATATTTGCTATATTACTAATTTATTCTGGCATGATGATGGCAATTAGCACAGTTGCAGAAGAAAAAGCTACTTACAAAAAAAGATTGATTGGTTGGCTTAAAGGCATAATTGTTGCTGCTTTTATTCATTATATTATATATATAGTAATAATGTTAAATCAAAACATAGTTAACACAATAGCTCAAACATCAGGAAAAGAATTACAAATATACAATACAATAAAAACAAGGGCAATGGATGCAAGACCATCTATAGGAATTCCCGCAACAATTTTTTACATAACTTTGGTTATAATGTGGTTGAGATTTTTGTGGACATACATAAAAAGAAAATTCAATGTAGAGTTTTTGATTATATTAGCACCACTTGTAGTCGCAAAATACACATATGAATTAACAGGAGGTAAAAAGAGCAAAATTTTATTTAACTGGTTTCAAAGATTTACAACAGCTGTTTTTATTCAATCAATACATGCATTATTTTATACAATATTTGTAAGTACAATACTTGAACTATCAACTACAAATTTAACAGGATTTATATTATCTTTAATGACATTAAACTTTATGTTATCAGCTGATAAATTATTTACAAACATATTTAAATTTAACTTTAGTGGAAAAGATATTGATGATTTAAATAGACCATTTAAGTTAAAGGAAGACTTAGGTGATGTATTTATTGCATATTCTGTTGCAAAAAGAACAATACCAGCTATTCAAACTGCTGGACGTACAATTCAAACAGAGGCAAGTATAGGCTATAATAAAGCAATGGACAAGCTTGATGAAAAAAATGGAAAAGACAATAGAGCTATTATTAAAAACAAATTAAATGCACCAAAGGAGAAGGCAGAAAATTGGATATTAGATAAAATTGATACCAAGGATAAAGAACATAAAAATCCAATAAACAATAAGATTAGGCGAGCTATTATTTTGAAAAAAATGTCAAGAACAAGTGGAGAAACAAAAGAATTTGCAAAGCGTACAATAAAAATGAAACATAAGACAACAATTAAAAAGTTTAAAAGCAATTATAAGTTTATAAAGGATATTGCTTTGGGAGGTGCTGAGGCAATATTAGCAATCCCACTAGGAGTAAATTATGGAGCAGATGTAGGTCTAACTACTGGTTTTAAATCATTAAATAATATAACTGATGCAACAAAATTGGGTTCAAAAGAAAATAAAGAAAAGGAAAAATCACATTATAAGAAAATTGATGATGCTGTAAAATCTGTAGAAACTGTACATGATGAAACAAATAAGATAAGTGATGAAATTAATAAATTAAGTGAGGAAGACAAAAAAGAAATAAGGGAAAATATCAAAAAATATAATAAACTAGGAATGGATAAGTATAAAATAAAAAAGACAATTCAAAAAGATTTAAAATTAACTAACAATGAACAAATTGAAGAAAAAGATATAGAAAAAATAATAAATAAAATAGAAGATAAATTACCAGACAATATATCTGAAGTAGAAAAGAGCAATATAAAAAATAATGCAATAAACACAATCAAAGATAAGAAGAATAATAGTGGACAAAGTAAAAATAATGATGGCAATAATAGTAAAAATCTTTATACCGCTGATGAAATAATAGAAGGAATAAATAATGCAATAATTAAGTATTCATTTGGAGAAAAATATGAAAATATAGGAAAATCAGTAGAAAAAATCAGCTCAACAAATTCGAGAGAAGTTGCAAAAAAGAATAGTTTGGGCAAATTAATTGACATTAATAAATTTGTAGATACACTATAAATAGTACAGAACAAAATAGACGGAGGATTGTATGAATAAAAAAGTAACACGAATATTAAATTTTTTCTTTGTGATAATTTTATTTTATGCCTTAATTTCAAACATGCATATAAAAGTGTATGCAGCATCAAAGGGAAGATACGTATTTCATGAGTCTGGTATTGGATTAGCACCAACATTAATATATTATTATGGAGATGGAAAAGATGACTATGTAACATATACATGGTACGATAGCTATCAAGGAACACAAGGATATTTTACATTATCAGAAAAAGATAAGAAAAAGGCACCTGATGCTAAAACAAAGGGTGGTAATACAGTAGATGCAAAAAATGGAGTAGATGTACCAGAAGCACGAAAATTATCTGAAGAATCAAAAAAAGCTGATGAAGAAAAAGCTCAGAAGAAAGTTGATTCTGGTGAAGAAGTAGAAACTGGTTTCAAATATGAAAATGGGAAATTGACATATACATACATAGATTCCAATAAAAAAGTTCATATTGTAAATTATGAGGAAGGACCTATAAATAAGGGCGATAAGACGTTCAACGTTGATGGTAATTATACTAAGGAAATGAAAAAGGCAGGGGTTCCAGAATCAGTCACTGATACTGAATTATATAAAAAATACGGAATGGTCTTTAACACTGATGGTTCTGCAACAAAAAAGAAAGATAGCGATGATGAAAATCTTGGAGAAAAGATTGGAGATGGTATTCTTGGAATTTTATTATTAGTTCCAAAGCTTGGAATTCTTTTAATTGGAGCTGCAATAGCTTTTATATTATCACTGTTTGCTGGAGAAGGTGCACATACACTTTCTGTACAAGACATTATCTTTAATAAAGTAGACATTACAGATATTAATTTCTTTGATATAGATGGAGCAGATGGAGCAATTAAGACTATACGTGAAAATGTAGCAGGATGGTACGTGGGCGTTAGAAACATTGCTTCTGTAGTATTAGTAATAATATTAATTTATGTTGGAATAAGAATGGCAATAAGTACAGTAGCAGAGGAAAAAGCAAAATACAAAAAAATGCTAATTGATTGGTTTACAAGTATGTGTTTGTTATTTGTATTACATTATATAATATTGTTCACAATTCAATTAAATAATACTTTGGTTGCTGCAATAGGTGCTGCAACTTCAGATGAAGGAGATATAGGAAAACAATTTTTTGATAATGCAATAAATAATGCATATGTGACAAAAGGAATGGCAAATGCAATTTGTTATTTGTTATTGGAGGCCATTACATTTGGATTTTTAATTGCATACATAAAACGTATGATAACAATTGCTTTTTTAATAATAATTGCACCTCTAGTAACAATTACATATTCGATAGACAGAATGGGAGATGGAAAATCACAGGCTTTAAATGAATGGTTTAAGGAATTTGCGTATAATATTTTAATTCAACCATTTCATTGCATAGCATTTTTAGCGTTATGTTCATCAGCAGTTGAAGAGGCAGGAAAAGGAGGTTTAGAAAGGGCAACTTTAGCGATTTGTTTATTAGCGTTTTTGGCGAAATCTGCAGAGGACATTGTAAAGAGAATATTCGGATTCCAGGCACAAAGCATGGCATCACCAGCTGCGGCAGCGGTACTTGGATATTCATTAGCACAAAATGCAGCAAAATTTGCACAAAATGCTAAAAAGAAAAAGGGTGATAAATCATCAGATGACACTGAAGAGAAGGATGAAGCAGCAGGCGATGCAGGGGAAAAGACAACAAGAAATAGCGAAAATAACCTACAAGCAGCCAATAGTGCTCTTCAAGATTCCGCAAATAAAGAGAACATACCAATAATAGGTCCTGATGGAGTGTTGACAAATGTACAAAGAGATAAGCCTCAAAAAGGCCAAATATTAAATAAAAATGGAATGCCAATTTCGAGCAAAACAGATAGTAAAGAAAAAGTAAAACAAGGACCTCAAATAAAACAAAGAAAGCTATCTGGACAAGGAATTAGAGGAAAAATTTTGAGAGGAGCTGCTAGAACTATTGTAGGGGCTAATAAATATGCGTTAACAATGGGTACTGGTCTAGCGCTTGGCGCAGCACAAGGCGATTTAAGCAGTGCGATGGCAGGTACAACATTAGGATTTGAAGTAGGGCAAGGATTATTTCCAGGAAAAGCAAGAGAAGCAATCAGTGGAAGTCATTATAAAACAAGTGCAGCAAGAGCATTCAACAACTACAAGGCTAAAACAGGAATGAGTGATGAAGAGATTTCAGCCAGATCAATGAATCTATTAAAGGGTAATATTGATCCAGAAAATGATGATGACAAAGAACTAAAAAAAGCTATGGTTGATTTAAATAATCATTATAGAAAAGGTGGAAGTAGCGAAAAGGAAAGCTATAAACAAACAAACCAAGTATTAAAGGATATCATGTCTGGAGCACAAGGAGAAGAAACTGGTGTAGAAAGATTGACAGGCAGTATAAAAGAAAAATATTACAAAAATCAGGTAAAAAAATATAATAAAGAATTAATGGATCCAGAAAATAATTTTACAGCAAAAGAAAGAAAAGAAATAGAAAGACAAAGAGATGAGGCAAAACAATTTGTAATAGATAAGCAAGCAAGAGAAAAATTTGTAAAAAGAAATAAAGAAGAATAGTAAGAATAGGAATAATATAAATAATAAAAAAATGATAGGGAGGTGGTCAAAATAGACGATGATAATAAAGAGCAAGAATTAAAGCAAAATGCAAAATCAGCTGCCAAAAAAGTTAAAAACAATGCTAAAAATGCAGCTAAAAAAGTTCTTAAAAATAAAAAAGTAAAAGCGTTTATTGCGGCACATCTTCCACTAATTATAGGCATAATAGTAGTAATAATAATAATAATTTTTCTCATGGGAATTGTAATGCTATTAATAACAATGCCTGGATTAATACTAGGAAAATTAGACGAACTTGGAGGAAAAATTTGGGGAAATTTCTCTGGATTTTTTACTGGTGATTCCACAACAGCCAAAGTAACTAAACAAGATGTACTTGATTTAGCTCAATATATGGAGAACATGGGATATGATATTCAAACTTATGGCCTCGGAGAAGTAACGTATAAAGATGATGGAAAGACTTTAAATAATAGAAATGGTAAAACAAGAGAAATTGAGAAAATTGGAAAAACAGTAGACGGAAAGAATTATCTAGAAGCTTATATAGCAGCAGATGAAAATACCTATGTATTATCACAGTTTAATTTATTTGGAACTGTAAAGTCTGCAATAGACCAAATATTTGACAACAATCAAGATTCCGCAGAAATAAGAGACGCAAAAACATCAGTAGAAGGACAATCAACTGGTATGATTAATATTGAGGGATATGATGATGGAATACTGAAAACAGCAAATTCAGGTTTTGTAGAAATAGATAGAGAAAATAAGCAAATGAAAGTTTATACAAACTCACTAAAGCCTAGTAATTTGGTTCCAATTCAATTACGTATGCATGCAAAAATATTTAATAGAACATTTTTTGAAACTGATAGCATAAAATGGGGAGATGTTTTTAGATATGATTTGGAAAATTGGTCGGCAAGATATGGCAGGCCAAAAGAATTAATGCTTGCAATACATTTATCAACAATGATGCCAGATTTAGCATATACAATAGCAACAAGTGAAGATTTTAATACTAAAGTAAATATTGGAATACAGGATGTTAATCTTACTTATGATGTTGAAGCAACAAAGGATGATGAAACATTATCAACAAGTGAAATTGTAAATCTATTTTTAGATAATTGTTTAGGAACTGGTGATACACAAGAAAAAGATAGTGGAAAAGAAACAACTCTAAAGGTAAATAACGAATATAAAAAAATGCTAAACAAATTGGATAGCGAAGAAAGGGATAAATTCTTCAAGCAGATATGGAAGCAAATTGATAGTGGCGCTATAAGACAATTTACAAATTTTTATGGGATAAATTTTTTATCCACTGAATTGAAGGCAAATGGAGAATTAGGCGCATGGGATTCAGTCTTTGTTGATGTAGGGGATTCAATCGTAGGTAAAATATTAGAATTATATGGAAAAGATTCTGACACGTATATATACTTCAATGCAAGTGACAATAAAATTCCAGGAACAGATTGGACATATAATGAAATTATATATTTAGCAGGACTTGCATACAAAGGAAATTTAGGACAAGTTATTACTGACGACAGTGGAAAAGATGGAGATGTAAAAAAAGGTATAACAGATGTAAAGTGGCCTTTTATCAGAAGTATTACAAAACACTGGTATTATAAAGATATAGACTTTACAAAGAACACATATAGGCTAGCAAAGACTGCAACTAAAACTATAGATTACAAACCTGAAAACAAGGATAATGTATTAGCAAAAAATAATATTTCAATAAAATTAAATGCAACATTACAATCAGAAACAGGTATAATATACCAAGTATGTGAACCAGAAGCAGAAGGCCCTAATGACAGTATAGTTAAAGTTTTCAAAGACAAATATTATACATATGATGGATCTGAAATAACTGCAAAGAGAATTGCAAATACTAAAGCTATTGAAGAAAACAAGAAAACATACAAATATGGTGGAGAAAAATATCAGATTGATAACTCTGACAATATGAAAGTTGAAAAGAAAAAAGTAAATTTTGAAAAAAATAAAACAAATACATTTAGCGCATTTAGTATTTTAGGAAACATGCATACAGAAGCAGCAGATTTTATATATAGGAATCTAAAAGAGTTAGTTGTAAAACTAGGATATTTTAGCGAAAATGATATGCAAGAAGACTTAAAAGCAATTGCCCTATGGCCAGTAAAAACTGATAATCAGTATACAAAGTGGGAAACAAGCAAAAGCACTAATGACTATGGAGAAATAATAAAATGTACACCAGGGGAAAATACAATTATTGCTCCATCTGAAGCTACAATTGAAAAAATAGAAAACAACTCAATAACTCTTAATTTTACAACAATAAATCAGGAAACGAAAGAACTATATGACTATATTTATAACAAGAAAGATAACAGCAAATACTCATTTACGACAATAAATGATAACATTTTAACGGGAATGAAACTTACTATTAGTAATATTAATATAGATAGTTCAATTGCAGCAAATCAACAAGTATATAGGGGACAACAATTAGGAACAGCAGTTAAAAAAACAGATGGTAGCTATGAAATAAAGATAACAATGCAAAATTTAGATAAATCAATAATAGAAGATTTATCAGATTATTTTAGGCAGGAACATAATACAAAATATGAAGAAATAATGAAATATCAAATGGAACATCAAAGTAAAGAAACAGGAATAGATATTGGAAAATTTGGAAGTGGTGCATCAGATGGTTCTGGCTACTACTTAGATAGCACAGTAACATCAGGAACATTATCATACATTACAACAACTACTATATCAAAAAATGATTTTGTTAATTTAACAAAAGAATATGCGAATAAAAAGCGTGGCCAGGAATTTGCAGCAAATGCAGAAACACTATATGATGTATGTGTTAAAAACAATATTAATCCAGTTTGGTGTGCTGCACAAGCATGGATAGAACAAGGATGGGTAATTCCTAAAAAAGGCGTAAAATACAATTATTGGGGCTTAGGAGTATATAATCATCAAAATTATGGAAATCAATATACTACCTTTGCAGATGGCGTTCAGGCATATTGCAACAATATAAAAAAGAGGTTAAATAGTGAAAAAAAAGATGCATTGGGTACATTAGCATGGTCAAAAAGATTAAAAGAGTATGATAGCCAACACTTCCATGGTAAGATTTCTTCAATATATGATGTATTATCTAATTATGCATTTGCTGATGATGGAGATATTAATTATTTACATCAGGCACAGCATGCATCTAATTATGCAAATCAAATAATAAAACAAACCAGTGCAATATATGGGAAATATGGAATTAATTAATAATAATTTTATAAACTTGAGAAAGGAGAATATAATTATTTATAACAAATAATTATATAAAAATATGAAGAAAAAAACTTTTATATCTTTAGTAATAATATTAATTGTAATAATGATTATACAAATAATAGTATTTAATATAAAAGAAAAAAAACAAAATGAAAGTACAATTGATTATAATGAGAATTCCGTAACCAATAATGATATTAATACCTCAAAAATTTATCCAATAAACACTTATAAGGTATTTGATATTTATAATGGACCAATACAAATTTCGGATTTTGAGGGAATAATTTACAAAATGATATTTGAAAACATTCCTAATATTAACACTAAATATGCAAACATGACGCAACAAGCATTAAATCAAGAATATTCACAAAGCACATCAGACATAAATCAAATGTATATTTACTCGGCAGATAATTTGTATTTGATTACACAACAAATAAAAAATGTATACAAAAATTCAACACCAGTATTTGATTATGCTGAAATTGACGATAAAAGCATAAAAAATGAAAATGGATATTGTAACTTTAACATAAATATTTGTTTTGTAAATAATCAAACGATTAATCTAAAGATGTATTTATCAAATACTAATTCAAAAGCCAGTACAGAAAAGTCTGTAATAGTTGAGGATAATTCATCGATTCAAAAATTATATGAAACAGCAAATGAAGGATTTAATAAAGCAAATGCAATTGGAATTATTGAAAACATTATTAATAATATGCAACAATTAAAAAATGATACTACAGGATATAGCATTAATAAGGAAATGCAGTACTATGACTTAAACAAGGATGATCTAAACAAATTAGGAATCTATTCACAAGATGACTTTGTCGAATTTATTGGAGAAACTAAAGGTATTTCATGGAATGATAATGATAGTATAACAGGTTATTCAATAGACTTATCACAAATTTCGGAAGATGAAAATTATTATACTGTAGACTTATATATTAATTATGGAAATATTGAAAGAGTGCAATTGAAAATGAGCGTTTCAAAGAGAATAAATATTGAACCTCAAATAAAGATTAAATAAAATAAAATAAAGATAAAAATTAAAATTAAAATTAAAATTAAAATAAAAATTAAAATTAAAATTATTAAAAAGGATTTATTTGATAATGGAAAAAAATAGTAAAATTTTAAGAATATTAATCATAATAATATTGATTCTTTTAAATGTATTCATTTTGGTTAATCATTTAATTAAAGAAAATAAACAAAATGAAACTTATATAGAAAACAAAATCAATACAAATATAATAGATTTAGAAAACGATATAGAAACAGAAAATCAGATATATGAAGAGACAGTTCAAAATACAACTCAAGTAATACAAGATCAAATATCAAATATGAATGAAGATGAAAGAGTTCAAGCATATTTTGGGGAATTCATTGACAAGATAGAAAATAAAAACTATAAAGAGGCATATAATTTACTAAATGAAGAATACAAGAAACAATATTTTCCGAATGAAAATGATTTCGAAAATTATGTACAAACTACATATCCAAAAGGAAATTTAGCAGTAAAATATAATAGCTTTGACAGAAAAGGAGAAATATATACTTTATCTGTAACAATTTATAGTATTACAAATTCGGATGAACCACAATTAAGTCAAACAATTGTAATCAGAGAAAATGGAGTTAATGATTTTAAAATATCATTTTCAAAATAATAGTAAAGAGAGAAAAATATGAATATTAATTCAAAAATTTCAATAGCAGTTGCCAGATTTTTTAGAAGGTATGGCAAGCTAATAATAATTATTATTGCTATTTGGATAATTATAGTGTTTATAAATAATTATTTAAAAAAGCATAAAACTGATAAAACAGAAATTCAAAATGCATATACACCTGATATTGCAATAATGGATGATTATAATATTAGTGTGCAAGAGAGATATAGATCAGACGTAAAACAAACAATAGACAATTATTTTAAATATTGTAATTCAAAAGAATTTGAAAATGCATATAATATGTTATCAGATGATTGTAAAGCATTTTTATATCAAAACAGCTTAGATAATTTTGCGGAATATGCTAACAATTTTTATACAGGAGATAAGAAATATTATATACAAAATTATTCTAATATTGACAACAAATACATTTATGAAATACATATAATAGATGATATTGAAAAAACAGGGGGAAGCGGAGGATATAACGAAAATGTTGAAAAATTAACAGTCATTAGAAATAAGAATGAATATAAAATTGCAAATCAAGGTTATATAGAGAATAAAAAATATGATAATATAATTTCTCAAACGGAAGACATGGTGGTGAAAGTAATTTCAAAGGATATTAGCTACGGAAAAGAAGCATATAATCTTGAAATTACAAATAAAACGGATAAATACATTCTAATATCTGACGGAACATACTCTGATGAGGTAACATTAAATATTACAAATCAAAAAAGAAAAGCAACCAATACACAAAATGCAACATTTTTAATTGGTCCAAATGCTACAAAATCAATGTCATTCATTTTCGAAAAATTTGCTGATGATGAAAAGAAAGCTACTGAAATAAATTTAAATGATGTTAGGATTTATGAAAATTATAACACTAGTCTTACACCAGAAGACGCAGAAAGATTATTTAGCTTTAATATTAAGTTAACAAAATAAATAAAAAATAAATAAAAAATAATGTTTAATATATTATATATTAAACATTGTTTTTTTTGTATTAAATAATAGAATAAAATTTTAATATTTTGCATAAATTTCAGTAATGAATTATCTTATTTATACAAAGAGGTGAATATATTGAAAAAAATTAAGTCTTTATTAATATTTTATACTGTTATAATTTTTGTAACGAATGCATTTTTTTACCCAATATCTTATGCTGATGATGAAGAAGACAATGACAATTTAATAAATAATGAAATTGTTAAAGAAAATTTGAGCTATATAGAAAATGAAATAAAAAAAGAAAACGAAAATAAAAATTTAGAGCAGAATAATGAAACAAAAGAAAATAGAAAAATAATAGAAACAAGTACAGAAAGTGTTGAAAAAAATGAAAGAATTCAAGAGCCAAAACAATTGAATTCAAGAAGATATGCAATTTATGATAGAGCCTCTGGTACGTGTATGTATGGGAAAAATGAGAATAAGCAAACAGCAATGGCCTCTACTACAAAAATAATGACAGCAATAATTGTATTAGAAAACTGTAAAAACTTAGATGAAGTTATAACAATAAGCGCAAAAGCAGCAGGAACTGGTGGATCAAGGCTTGGATTAAAAAAAGATGACAAAGTAACAGTGAATGATTTGCTATTTGGTTTACTAATGAGGTCAGGAAATGACGCAGCAGTAGCATTGGCTAATTATACAGCAGGCAGTATAGAAAATTTTGCAGAAATGATGAATAAAAAAGCAAAAGAGCTTGGATTAGTAAATACACATTTTGTTACACCACATGGGTTAGATAATCCTAATCATTACACAACAGCATTTGAATTAGCAAAGTTAGCAGATTATGCTCTAAAAAACGATAAATTTGCAACAATTGTAAAAACTAAATATGTAACAATAAAAATAAATAACCAACCAAAAGAATTAAAAAATACAAACGAGTTATTATTGGCAGACGTGGAAGGTGTGTATGGAGTAAAAACAGGATTTACAGGCAATGCCGGAAGATGTTTAGTAACAGCAGTAAAAAGTAATAATATGGACTTAATAATAGTTGTACTTGGTGCAGACACAAGAAAAGACAGAGCAAAAGATACTTTGAAATTAATAGACTACTCATATAAAGAATTTAAAATAAAAAACATTGAAGAAATTGCACAAGAAGAGTATGTACTGTGGAAAAATGCAAATGAAAATAGAATAAAAATAAATAAGGGATCATCAAAATTAAAAACAAAACTAGGGGAGATTAAAATAAAGCAAATAGCAACAAACAAAGAGCTATCTGCTGAGGTTAATAATATAACTTATATTGAAGCACCAGTAAAAGCAGGGAGCAAAGTAGGGGAAATCATAATAAAAAATGGAAATGATAGTATTGAAAAAATAGATATAGAAGTTCAAAACAATATAAAAAAGAATAATATAATAGATTATTTTGAACTATTTGCAAGGAATATTGCATAAGATAATTCTACTTTGCTCTTTGATCATGTTCTAAAAAAATGTCTTTTATTCTGGAAGAATTTTTATTTTTTTTATTAGATGATGTAGATGAAAAATTATTTAGGTAAAAATTTATTTCACTATAAGGGACACTTTTAGGGCATACATTAATTTTATCAATAAAATATATTGAAGGCTCATGTATATTATAAGGAGTTTTTCCATCAATATCTGTTACAAAATCTTTATCACTTCTCAATAACCAATATGCCTTATTTTCTCTTTCAATATTCATTGCATCATATGTAATATCTGCATTATACCATTCACCATCTAAATTGACTTGATTCCATATGTGATTTACCTCTAAACTTCTTTTTCCGGGCACACCAATACACTTTATTCCACAACATGCCATTATGTTGTTCATTATCTCTACGTAACCACCACAGATTGCATTACCTGTTATTAATCCCTCTAAATTACTGCATGAGTTATATGTGCGATTATACTTATATTTATTGCTTAAATCAAAATTAGAGGAATCTTTATTTTTAGCAATTCTTTCGTCCATAGGAAAATAATGTATTTTTGAGATTTCTTTTGAAACCTTAACAAATAATTCTTTTTGATTTACAGTATATCCAACATTTTTTATTATATCATCAATTTTTTTTCTACATGCCATATATGTCTTTAAATCGTATGGAACAGCAAGTTCATTTGTTTCATCTTTTAAGTGTATATATTGAAGATTAACACCATTATTTAAAAATTCAGTTATTTCATTATTGCTTAATTCTGATGCATTTTTTATCTCAAGTATAATAGGAACTTTATTACTCAATTTATTTGATAATTTTTTTGCTCCATTTTTATCCAATTTTATTATTGATTTTCTTTGATTTATTTTTAAAATATTTAAAAAATTGTAATTTGTGGTTTTAGGAAGATAACTATACAATTTTCTGTATACTTCATCTTCATTTATTATACCCAAAGATTTTATATAATTTAAAATTTGCTCCATTGAGTTGCTAATTATTGATTTATTGATTGTTGCAAATAACAAAATATCTAAATTTTCCATTTCAGCCATTTTATTATTACCATCATCTTCAATAAAACATGGAATTACTGCCTTAAAAGATTTTTTTTGTACTTTTGAAGGTGTGCTACCCCATATATTACCTATAAACTCAGAACTTTTAGTATTAGTTTCTGATTCACTACCATAAAATGCATATTTTTTTATTAAAGTTGGTAAAAGGTCAAGTTTATATTTATCAGGAATTTTTTGCCAAGTTTGCAAATAGTCAGTGGAATATTCTATTTTTCTCAAATATTCAGAGGATTTTTTAGGATATTTCAATTTCATATTATCATTCATATTTTTTCATAATTATTATTTAACCATTTAAATATAATTAATTTTACTCCTTAAAAAATTTGTTACTTATAAAATAATTTCTAAATATTAATCTTATTTATATTAGCACATTAATAGAAAAAAAACAATTTTTTTGCCGTAAATTCTTGACTTTTGGGTACAAACCAACTATAATAAAATAAGTATATTTTGCGTTTGAAATGTTTTATGGAAGAAGAATTGAGTGTAAATAAAACTAATATTTTTTTAATAAGGGAGCAGTGATTACAAAAGTATTAGTGGTTTTACATTGCAAGAGGGGCTTCTTTAAACTATTAATAATGTATACCAACTGCTTAATTTTTTAGGAGGTAAAGTCTTTGGTAAAGGTTAAAGATGTAAAACATGACAAAACAATAAGAAAAAGTTTTTCAAAAATTGGCGATGCAATGGAAATGCCAAATTTAATCAAAGTACAATTAGATTCATATAATTGGTTCTTAAAAGAAGGATTAGGAGAAGTATTAAGAGAGGTTTCTCCAATTGAAGACTACTCAGGTAATTTAGTTCTAGAATTCTTAAATTACAGAATGGAAGAAAAACCAAAATACACAATTGAAGAAGCAAAAGAAAAAAGTGTTACATATTCAACAAAAATGCATGTAAATGTGCGTTTATTTAATCGTGAAACAGGAGAAATTAAAGAGCAGGAAATTTATTTTGGTGATTTCCCACTTATGACAGACACAGGCACATTTGTAATAAATGGTGCAGAAAGAGTTATCGTAAGTCAGTTAGTACGTTCACCAAGCTGCTATTATGCAAATGCATTAGACACAAAAACAGGAAAAATGCTTTATACATCTACAGTAATGCCACTTCGTGGAGCATGGCTTGAATATGAAACAGATGGAAATGATATGTTCTATGTTAGAGTTGATAGAACAAGAAAAATTCCAATTTCTACATTATTAAGAGCATTAGGGCTTGAAAAAGATAGCCAAATTTATGATATTTTTGGAGAGGAAACTTTACTAAAATCAACAATAGAAAAAGATCCAATAAAAACATCAGATGACGCAATAATTGAGATTTATAAAAAATTAAGACCAGGAGAACTTCCAACAGTTGATGCTGCAAGAACACTATTTGATAGATTATTCTTTGATCCAAAAAGATATGATTTAGCTAATGTAGGAAGATATAAATTTAATGGAAAATTAAATTTAGCTACAAGAATAACTGGCCAAATAGCATATAACACAATATCAAACCCAGAAACAGGCGAAATATTTGTAGAAAAAGACGAAAAAATTGATGAACCAACTGCTATTGCTATTCAAAACTCAGGAATCAACTCTGTTGATATAAAATGTGGAGACTCATTCATAAAAGTTATAGGAAACGGAACAGTTGATATTAAAGAATATGTTGATGAAGACACATTATCTGGTTTAAATATTAAAGAATTAGTAAATTATGCAGTATTAAAAGATATTCTTGCAAATACTAAAAAAGAAGATTTAAAAGAAGAAATAAAGAAAAGAAAGAATGAACTTGTTCCTAGAACAATAACAAACGAAGACATAATTGCTTCAATCAGTTATTTACTAAATTTATATCATGGACTTGGAAAAATTGATGATATAGACCATTTAGGAAACAGACGTATTAGATGTGTTGGTGAATTATTACAAAACCAATTCAGAATTGGACTAGCTAGACTTGAAAGAGTTGTTAGAGAGAGAATGACAATCCAAGATTTAGACTCTATTACACCACAAGCATTAATTAATACAAAGCCAATCACAGCATCAATAAGAGAATTCTTCGGAAGTTCACAATTATCTCAGTTCATGGATCAAACAAACCCATTATCTGAGTTAACACATAAAAGAAGAATTTCAGCATTAGGACCTGGAGGATTAACAAGAGAAAGAGCAGGATTTGAGGTACGTGATATTCATTATACACACTATGGAAGATTATGCCCAGTTGAATCACCAGAAGGACCAAACATTGGATTGATTTCAGCACTATGTTCTTTTGCAAGAATTAATGAATATGGATTTGCTGAAGCACCATATAGAAAAGTTGACAAGAAAACAGGAAAAGTAACAGACCATATAGATTATTTATCAGCAGATAAAGAAGACAAATATTCAATAGGCCAAGCTACAGAGCCACTTGACAAAGATGGCAGATTTATAAATAAAAAGGTAAAAGTTAGACAAGTAACAGAATTCAAGGAAATTCCAGCAGAAGATGTTGATTATATTGAAATATCTCCTAGAGAGCTTGTATCTGTTGCAGCAGCAATGATTCCATTCTTGGAGCATGATGATGTTAAGCGTTCACTAATGGGATCAAACATGCAACGTCAAGCAGTGCCACTATTAAAACCAGAAGCACCAATAGTTGCAACTGGAATGGAATATAGAGCAGCTAAAGACTCCGGAATAACAATACTTGCAAAAGAAGATGGTATTGTAGAAAAAGTAACTGGAGATGAAATTCAAATCAGAAATAAAAATAATGAACTTACAAGATACAGACTTCAAAAATTCAAGAGAACAAACAATGGAACATGTATTAATCAAAGACCAATAGTTGAAACACACGAAAAAGTTGTTAAAGGTCAAACAATAGCAGATGGACCTTCAACTGATGGTGGAGAAATGGCACTTGGAAGAAATGTATTAATTGGATTCTCAACATGGGAAGGCTATAACTTTGAGGATGCTATTTTGATTAGTGAAAGACTTGTAAAAGAAGATGTTTTCACATCAATTCACATTGAAGAATATAGCTGTGAATGTAGAGATACAAAGTTAGGACCTGAAGAGATTACAAGAGACATTCCAAATGTTGGTGATGATGCTTTAAAAGATCTTGACGAAGATGGAATTATTAGAATTGGTGCTAAAGTTAGACCAGGAGATATCCTAGTAGGAAAAGTTACTCCAAAGGGAGAAACAGAATTAACAGCTGAAGAAAGATTATTAAGAGCAATCTTTGGAGAAAAATCAAGAGAGGTTAGAGATACATCATTAAGAGTACCACATGGTGAAGAAGGAACTATTGTTGATGTAAAAGTATTCACAAGGGAAACATCAGAAGAATTAGAACCTGGAGTAAATCAATCAATAAGAATATATATAGCAACAAAAAGAAAGATATCTGTTGGTGATAAAATGTCTGGACGTCACGGAAATAAAGGTGTTATTTCAAGAATTCTTCCAGAAGAAGATATGCCTTTCTTACCAGACGGAACACCAATAGACATAGTATTAAACCCAATGGGTGTACCATCACGTATGAACTTAGGACAGGTACTTGAAGTTCACTTAGGTATGGCTGCACGTGCACTTGGATGGAAAGTTGAAACACCAGTATTTGATGGTGCAAAAGATTATGAAATTCAAGAGTTACTTGAAAAAGCTGGATTAAGTAAAGATGGTAAAACAATAGTATATGATGGACGTACAGGAGAAGAATTTGATCATCCAATTACAGTTGGAATTATGTATATGTTAAAATTACACCACTTAGTTGATGACAAGATTCATGCTCGTTCAACTGGACCATATTCATTAGTTACACAACAACCTCTTGGTGGTAAAGCACAATTTGGTGGTCAGAGATTTGGTGAAATGGAAGTATGGGCACTTGAAGCATATGGAGCTGCATACACATTACAAGAAATGATTACTACAAAATCAGATGATGTTGTTGGACGTGTTAAAACTTATGAGGCTATTGTTAAAGGTGAAAATATTCCAAAACCAGGAATCCCAGAAGGATTTAAGGTATTAGTAAAAGAGCTAGAAGCACTTGGCCTTAACATTCAGCTATTTGATGATAATGGAAAAGAACTTGAATTAAAAGAAGACATTGAAGATGCAGTAGACTTTAATCAAATTAATGATATGAAAATAGGCAATAATAACAATAATACTGTTAATCCAAAGGAACTAGGCGAAGGATATTCAGAAACAAGCGAAGAAACTGAAAACACAGGAAACGATGATTATTCAGAAAATGATAATTCAGATGAAGATGATGTTGAAGAAGATGGTACAATTTACGAAGATGATTTAACAGATGATTCTGATAATGACATATTAAACGATGATTACGAAAATGATAATGATGATGATGACTATGGAGATGGAGACTTCGAGTAAGAAAATTTCATATTGATTTTTAAGATGTTGCAAATTTCACCAATGTATTGTGCAGCGAAGTATATTTGCAATTAATGAAAAAGTCAGCTAAATAAATTTATTGGGGGGGCAAATTTAAGTGGAAGATTTAGAAAGCTTAAATAATATAAAAATTAGTTTAGCTTCAGATGAAAAAATAAGAGAGTGGTCTAAAGGTGAAGTAAAAAAACCAGAAACAATCAACTATAGAACATTGAAGCCAGAGAAAGATGGTTTGTTCTGTGAGAGAATATTTGGACCAGTAAAAGACTGGGAATGCCACTGTGGAAAATACAAAAGAATAAGATACAAAGGTGTAGTATGTGATAGATGTGGTGTAGAAGTTACAAAATCAAAAGTTAGACGTGAAAGAATGGGACATATTGAACTTGCAGCACCAGTTGCACACATTTGGTATTTTAAAGGAATACCAAATAGAATAGCTTTAATGCTTGATGTATCACCTAAAGCTATTGAAAGAGTTGTTTACTTTGCATCATATATAGTTGTAGATCCAGGAACAACAAATTTACAAAAATGTCAAATTTTAAGTGAAAAAGAATATGTTGATGCAGTAGAACAATATGGAGAAGGCTCATTTGATGCAGAAATGGGAGCTGAAGCTTTAAAAAAGCTTTTAGCACAAATTGATGTTGAAAAATTATCACAAGAATTATTATCAGAGTTAAAAAATGCAAGTGAGCAAAAAAAGGTTAAATTAATAAAAAGACTAGACACTGTAGAAGCATTTAGAAAATCAGGTAATAAACCTGAATGGATGGTAATGAGTGTAGTACCAGTTATTCCACCAGATTTAAGACCAATGGTTCAACTTGATGGTGGTAGATTTGCTACATCTGATTTAAATGATTTATACAGAAGAGTTATTAACAGAAATAACAGATTAAAGAGATTATTAGAATTAGGTGCACCAGAAATAATTGTAAGAAACGAAAAACGTATGTTACAAGAAGCAGTTGATGCATTAATTGATAATTCAAGAAGAGGAAGACCAGTTACAGGTGCTGGTGGAAGACCTTTGAAATCTTTATCAGATATGTTAAAAGGTAAACAAGGACGTTTCCGTCAAAACTTATTAGGAAAACGTGTTGATTATTCAGGTCGTTCAGTTATAGTTGTAGGACCAGAACTTAAGATTTATCAATGTGGTGTTCCAAAGGAAATGGCTGTTGAATTATTCAAACCATTTGTAATGAAGGAATTATGTCAAAGAAATTTAGCACATAACATTAAAAATGCAAAAAGAATGGTAGAAAGATTAGACCCAGCAGTTTGGGAAGTTCTTGAAGATGTAATAAAAGATCATCCAGTAATGTTAAACCGTGCTCCAACTTTACATAGACTAGGTATTCAAGCATTTGAACCAGTATTAGTAGAAGGTAGAGCTATAAAATTACATCCATTAGTTTGTACAGCATTTAACGCAGACTTTGATGGTGATCAGATGGCTATTCACTTACCATTATCACTAGAAGCACAAGCAGAGTCAAGATATTTAATGCTTTCACCAAACAACCTATTAAAACCAACTGATGGTGCTCCAATTACAGAGCCATCACAAGATATGATTTTAGGTGCATATTATTTAACAATGGATGTTGATGCATTACCAGAAGATACTCCTGAAGACACAAAGAGAAAAGGAACAAAAGGGGCAGGAAAATATTTTTCATCAATAGATGAAGCTGAAATGGCTTATGCAAATCATGATGTAGGTGTACATGCTAAAATTCATGTTAGAATGGCTGAATATGATGATGATGGAAATGAAATTGACCATGGAATTATTGAAACAACAATAGGAAAAATTATTTACAATAAAGGTATTCCACAAGATTTAGGTTATGTTGATAGAAGTAAAAAAGAAAATAAATTTAAACAAGAAATTTATTTCCCAGTAAAGAAGAAAGATTTAAAAAATATTATTGGAAGATGCTTGAACAAACATGGATCTGATAGAACTTGTGAATTGCTAGATTACATTAAATCAACTGGATACAAATATTGTACAACAGCTGGAATGACAGTTTCTATAGATGATGTTAAAGTACCAGAAGAAAAGAAAGCATTGTTAGAAGAAGGACAAAAAGAAGTTGATAAGGTTACAATGCAGTATAGACGTGGTTTAATAACAGAAAACGAACGTTATCAAAATGTTATTAAAATTTGGGAGGAAGTTACAGATAAAGTTGCTGATGCAATGCAAAAGAATTTTGATGATTTGAACCCAATTTACATGATGTCTAAATCAGGTGCCCGTGGTAATATTTCTCAGTTACGTCAGGTTGCAGGTATGCGTGGACTTATGGCAAGTACAACTGGTAAAACAGTTGAAATTCCTATTAAGGCATCATTCCGTGAAGGACTTGACCCATTAGAATACTTTATTTCAGCACATGGTGCCCGTAAAGGACTTTCAGATACTGCTTTAAGAACAGCAGACTCTGGATATTTAACAAGAAGACTTGTTGATGTATCTCAAGACATAATTGTTAAAGAAGATGATTGTGGTACTGACGAAGGATTAGAAGTTTATGCAATTAAAGATGGAAACCAAGTAATTGAACCTTTACAAGAAAGAATTATTGGCAGATTCCCATTGCATGATATTAAAGATCCAAAAACTGGAGAAGTTATTGCCGATGTAAATAATATGATTACAGAAGAGCAAGCAAATAGAATTGTAGATGCAGGAATTGAAAGAGTAATTGTACGTTCACCACTTAACTGCAAATCAGAACATGGTGTATGTAGAAAATGCTATGGCATGAGCCTTGCAACAAGAACTGAAGTAAATATAGGAGAGCCTATTGGAACAATAGCAGCTCAATCTATTGGTGAACCAGGTACTCAGCTTACTATGAGAACTATTCACTCTGGTGGTGTTGCAGGTGTTGCAGATATTACACAAGGTCTTCCAAGAGTTGAGGAGCTATTTGAAGCTCGTAAACCAAAGGGATTAGCCATTATTACAGAAATTGCTGGTAAAGTTACAATTAATGAAGATATGAAGAAAAAGAAAGTCACTGTCACATCAAATGATAATAGCAAAACTTATGATATTCCATTTGGATCAAAAGTTTGTGTAACTGATGGTCAAGAAATAGAAATAGGTGACCCAATTACAGAAGGTTCTATTAACCCTAACGAGATTTTGAGTATTAAGGGACCAGAAGGTGTTCATGAATATCTTGTACAAGAAATTCAAAAAGTATATAGAAACCAAGGTGTTGATATCAATGATAAACACATAGAGGTTATTGCTAGACAAATGCTTAAGAAAGTTAAAATTGAAGATAGTGGTGATAGTGGAATATTACCTGGAACTCTTGTTGATATTAACGAATTAGAAAGAATTAATAAAAAACTTGAGAGTGAAGGAAAAGCACCTGCAACAGGTAAGAGAATTCTTCAAGGTATTACAAAAGCAGCACTTTCAACTGATAGTTTCTTATCAGCTGCATCATTCCAAGAGACAACTAGAGTATTAACAGACGCTGCAATTAAAGGTAAAGTTGATAATTTAGTTGGATTAAAGGAAAATGTTATTATTGGTAAGTTAATACCAGCTGGAACTGGAATGAAGAAATATCAAAACACTTTCATTAATACAGAAAAATATGAAGAAGATGAAAATGGAAAGCCAGCTTCTCAAGAAAACGGAGAAAATGCAACTTTGATATCATCAGATGATAAACAAGAAAGCAAAGAAAATTCAACTTTGATATCATCAAATGATAAACAAGAAAGCGGAGAAAATGCAGCTAATAAAAATAAATCTACAGATTCTGACGCTGAAGAACAAGCTGAAAATAAAACAAACGATTAAAATACAGAAAATGAAAGCAAAGAATAAATAAAAACAACTAAAAAGCATAACGGGAACAATTAACCGTTATGCTTTTTTGCTTTAAAACATTGACAAAAAACAATGTTAAGAAAAAATTTTTGACAAAAATATTGATAAAAAACATTGAAAAAAACACACATTGACTATAATAATATAGAAAGTTAAAATGGTCGAGAAGTAATAATTATGAATTACATAATAATTATTTATAAATATTGCTAATTGACAATTTAAAAATGAGATTATATAATATGAGTATGCAAGGAAGGTAACCTTATATGCTTCCAAGTAAAACATGAAAGGAACATTTAAATGAAAGATTTAATAGAAATTAGATGGCACGGAAGAGGTGGTCAAGGAGCAAAAACAGCATCATTGTTATTAGCAGATGTTGCATTTAGCACTGGCAAATACATTCAAGGTTTTCCAGAATATGGACCAGAAAGAATGGGTGCACCAATGACAGCATATAATAGAATTAGCTCAAAGCCAATAGAAGTACATAGCAATATATATGACCCTGATTATGTTGTAGTAGTTGATGAAACACTTTTAAAAACAGTTGATGTTACAAATGGATTAAAAGAAAAAGGTGGAATAGTTATTAACACAACAAAATCATTGGATGAAATAAAACCATTGCTAAAAAATTATAATGGAAACATTTATACAATAGATGCTAAAAAAATATCAGAAGATGCACTAGGAAAATATTTTCCCAATGTACCAATGCTAGCAGCAATAGAAAAAATAGCAGGAATTATGCCTGATGATGATTTTATAAAAAATATGGAAGAATCATTTAAACATAAATTTGCTAAAAAGCCTGAAGTAATTGATGGAAATATGCAAGCATTAAAAATAGCATTAAATAACATAAAAAAATTACAATAACACAATAGTGTGATAAAGAAATAAAGTGTAATATTAATAATTAATGGGCTTATGAAAGGAGAGATGATGGAGATAAATAAAGATTCAACTTGGGAAGAGATTACACCAGGTGGAACAATATATGATGCAGGTAATTCAAGAGAATTTAAAACCGGTGATTGGAGAAGCAAAAGACCAGTATTTCACCCTGAACTTTGCAAACAATGTGGACTATGTTTTCCAGTTTGCCCAGATGATGCAATACCTGTAGGAAAAGATATGAAAAGATTAGATTTTAATTATGATTATTGCAAAGGATGTGGCATATGTGCAAAAGTTTGCCCATTTGGTGCAATAACAATGGAAGAAGAGAAAAACTAATAGGTTAATAAAAATAGTATTAATTAGAAAATACATAATATATTGATGTTGTTCGATTCGCAGAAAGAATCAATATATTATAAAAAATAAAAAGGAAATTATAAAAAAATAAAAAGAAAAAGATAAAGGAAAAATTAAAAAAATAAGAAAGTGAGAGAAAGAATGAGTATTAGAGAACGTTTAAGTGGAAATGAAGCGGTTGCTTTTGCAATGAAGCAGATAAACCCAGATGTAGTTGCAGCATTTCCAATTACACCTTCAACAGAAATTCCACAATATTTTTCAAACTATGTAGATAATGGAGAAGTTGATACAGAATTTATAGCAGTTGAAGGTGAGAATAGTGCGATGTCAGCATGTATTGGTGCTGAAGCAGCAGGTGCCAGAGCTATGACAGCAACATCAGCTAATGGTCTGGAATATATGTGGGAAATGGTACAAATTGCTTCGGGTTCAAGATTACCAATAGTTATGGCACTAGTAGATAGAGCAATATCAGGACCATTAAATATCCACAGTGACCATTCAGATGCAATGGCTGTAAGAGATAGTGGATGGATAATGTTATTTTCTGAAACAAATCAAGAGGCTTATGATAACATGATAATGGCTCATAGAATAGCAGAGAATAAAGATGTTATGTTGCCATTAATGGTTTGTCAAGATGGATTTATTACATCACATGCAATTGAAAATATTGAATTAATTGAGGATGAAAAGGTAAAAAAATTCATTGGAGTATATAAGCCAGAACATTATTTGCTTAACAGAAAAGAGCCAATTTCTGTTGGACCAATGGATTTACAAGCATATTTAACAGAACATAAAAAACAACAGTCAGTAGCAATGGAAAATGCTAAAAATGTAATTAAAGAAATTGACAAAGATTTTGAAAAATTAATAGGAAGACACTATGACTTTTTTGAAGGATATAAGTTAGAAGATGCAGAATATGTAATTGTTTGCATGAATTCAACTGCTGGAACCGTAAAAGCTACAATTGATAATCTTAGAAAAAATGGCATAAAAGCTGGCCTATTAAAGGTTAGAGTTTTCAGACCATTCCCAGGAGACGAAATTGCAAAAGCTCTACAAAATGCAAAAGCAGTAGCAATTCTAGATAAAGTGCCATTACTAAATGCTACAGGTGGACCATTATTTGAAGATGTAGTATCAGCAATGTATGTAAATAAAGTTAATGTTCCAACAATAAATTATAGCTATGGTGTTGGTGGAAGAGATGTAACAGTAGAGCAAATTTCTAGTGTTTACAAAGATTTACAAGAATTAAAAGACATGAAAAATCCATACAGATTTTTAGGATTAAAAGGTTAATGAATAATCAAAAAAAGGTTTGTCAAGCAAATTTATAACGGAAAAAAATCGGATAATTAATTGGGTTAATCAAAGATTAAAATAGAATAAATAAAAATAAATTAGTCTAATTAGTAATTAAGACAAGGAGGAAAAATGTATAATGTAAAGGAAGTAGTAGCAAATAGAGCTTCAAGATTTACCTATGGACACAGAATGTGTGCAGGATGTGGAGCTCCAGTTGTTGCTAGAATGATATTAAGAGCAGTACACCCAGAAGACCATGTTGTTATTGCAAATGCTACTGGTTGTATGGAAGTTTCAACTTTTATTTATCCATACACATCATGGACAGATTCATATATTCATACAGCATTTGAGGTAGCAGCAGCTACTGAATCTGGAGTTGAAGCAGCATATAAATCATTAAAAAAACAAGGTAAATTACCACAAAATGAAAACACAAAATTTATAGTATTTGGTGGAGATGGTGGAACATATGACATAGGATTACAAAGTTTATCAGGTGCCATGGAAAGAGGACATGATATGACTTATGTCTGCTATGATAATGGTGCATACATGAACACAGGAATTCAACGTTCATCTGCAACACCAAAATTTGCAAACACCACAACATCTCCTGCTGGAAGTGTAATACCTGGCAAAATGCAAACCAGAAAAGACTTAACAGAAATTATGGTTGCACACCATTTACCATATGTAGCTCAAACAGCAGCATATTTGAATTTCAAAGATTTGTATGAAAAATCGGAAAAAGCAATATACACAGAAGGTGCAAAATTTTTAAATGTTTTTGCACCATGCCCAAGAGGATGGGGATATGAGCCAGAAAACTTAATGGAAATTAATAAGTTGGCTGTAGAAACATGCTATTGGCCATTATATGAAGTAGAAAATGGAGTATATCATATAAATTATAAACCAGCAAATAAAAAGCCAGTAACTGAATTTTTGAAAACACAAAAAAGATTCAGCCATATGTTTAAGCCAGGAAATGAATGGATGCTAGAAGAGTTTCAAAAAGTTGTTGACAAAAGGTGGAATGAGCTACTTGCAAAAGAAGAAATGACAAATAAAATGCTATAAAAAAAGACGAAAACACAGAAACATAAGGACATTTGATATTATATAAATGAAAACATAAGAGCACTTGATATTACATAAATGAAAACACAATAACACTTGATATTACATAAATGAAAAAATAAGAGCACTATTGATAATTACATAAATAACAAAAGAAAACAAACCACAAAAAAAATAAAAGTGAAAGGAGAAAATCTTATGTGGGTTGCTATAATAGTATTAATAATATTTTTATGCTTTGTTAGAATTGTGCAAATTAATGAATACCAAAGAGGAGTGCTTTTTGAATTTGGAAAGTTTAGTAGGATATTAGGTCCAGGCTGGCACTTTTATATACCACTTTTTGCAAATTGCAGAAAAGTTGATATAAGAACAAAAACTGTTGATGTACCAGAACAAGAAGCAATTACAAAAGACAATGTTTCTGTAAAAATTAATGCAGTTTTATATTATAAAATTTTTGACGCAAAAAATGCTATAATTGCTGTAGAAAATTTTAATTATGCAGTAAGCCAATTAGCACAAACAACAATGCGTAACATGGTTGGTGCCGTAACACTTGACGATTTGCTTTCAGAAAGAGAATCTATAAGCGTAAATATGTGCAAAATTCTTGATGAAGCAACAGATCCTTGGGGAATAAAAGTTGAAAATGTTGAATTAAAAGACATTTCACTTCCTGAAGAAATGAAAAGAGTAATAGCAAAAGTTGCAGAAGCTGAAAGAGAAAAACAAGCTGTAATTACTAAAGCAGAAGGAGAAGTGCAAGCTTCTAACAATTTAGCAGAAGCTGCTAAAAAATTAAGTGAAGCACCAGGTGCATTACACTTAAGAACATTAGCGACATTAAATGATTTAAGTTCTGATCAATCAAACACAGTGATTTTTGCCGTACCAATCGAAGGATTAGAAGCACTAAAAGGATTTTCAAATATAGGAAAAGAAAAGAAAGATAACTAGTGATAAACAACAATTATAGATAATTAAATAAAATCGGGAGAATTTTAAAATTCTTCCGATTTTTCCAATAGAATAACAAAAAATATAATTCAATGTATATTTAATAATCTGTACAAATGAGTTACAAGTATCAAACTTCCAAATTCTACCTCTTGACATAACTAAAAAAACGTAGTATAATATCAAAAGTTGTTACCGCAAGAGGTAAAGAAGAGATTTTATTTTTTTAATTATAATGAGATATTAAATTTTGAAATTAAGCAATAGCAAAATAATTGCAATAATAATTTAAACGATAATTAAATAATAGCTGAATGATGGCTGTCAATAGCTAGATAATTATTTATTACAATTATATTAAAATAGCAAAAAACGTGATATTATTTGAATACCTAAATTATTAGTTAATGGTGTGGAACTAATAATTTAGGAGAGTTAAAAACGAAAAAATGAGTTATTTAATTTAAAAGTAAAAATTGAAAAATTTAAAATTAAAATTAAAAAATAAAAGGTTCTTTGGTTTAAAAAGAACCATTTTTGTTAATATATAAAATATAAGTTAAGGAGATAGTGAAAATTTATGAATGAAAAAACAAACGATATGGCAACAAATATGCCAATAGAAAAAGAGAATACTAGATATTCTCACAGAAAAAATTTTAAGAAAAATTTTATAAAAGGTAAAAATGAAGAAAAAATTAATAAGTCTGAAAAAACAGATAGGATAGAAAAAACAAATAAAAAAGCAGATGGATTGGACAGAACAAATAAAAAAGTAGAAAAGAATAGAATAACAAACAATGATGGAAAGTCTGAAAAGAATAGAATAACAAACAATGACGAAAAGTCTGAGAAGAATTCAGAAATAGAGAAAACAGTTAAAACAAGAGTAAGAAGAAACAGCACAACGCGTAGCACTAAACAATCTTATAATAAACAACTTAGAAATAGTAAATATAATGTAGGATTCAAAAAATCAAACGTTAAAATTATAGCAATTGGCGGTTTAGACGAGATTGGAAAAAACATTACAATAATTGAATATGAAAACGAGATGGTTTTAGTTGACTGTGGACTTGAATTCCCAGATGACGATATGCTTGGTGTAGACCTTGTAATTCCTGATTTTACTTACATTATAAAAAATAAAGAAAAGGTTAAGGGATTGTTCATTACACACGGACATGAGGATCACATTGGTTCAATTCCATATTTACTACAACAAATAAACATACCAATTTATGCAACAAGATTGACAGCAAAATTAATAGAACATAAATTAGATGAACATCATTTATTAAGTCAAGCAAAAATTAATGTAGTTGAACAAGGTCAAACAATAAATGCTGGAAAAATGCAAGTTGAATTTATAAGAAGTTCACATAGTATTCCAGATGCTTGTATGTTAGCAATTCACACACCACAAGGTGTAATTATTCACACAGGAGACTTTAAAATTGATTATACACCAATAGATGGCCAAATGATGGATTTAGGAAGACTTGCAGAGCTTGGAAATGAAGGAGTTTTAGCATTACTTGCAGACAGTACAAATGCTGAAAGAAAAGGCTTTACAATGTCTGAAAAATCAATAGGTCCTGTATTTGACAAACTATTTGATGGTTGCAAAAAAAGAATTGTTGTTGCTACATTTGCTTCAAATGTTCATAGAGTGCAACAAATTGTAAACTCTGCCGTTAAATACGGTAGAAAAATTGCAGTTTCTGGTAGAAGCATGATAAACATGATTGATGCTGCAAGAGAATTAAATTATATTGATGCACCAGATGATTTATTTATTGACATAGATTTAATAAAAAATTATACAGATGATCAATTAGTAATAATTACAACTGGTTCACAAGGTGAAACAATGTCAGCATTAACAAGAATGGCAAATGGTGAGCATAAAAAAGTAACAATTACAAGCAATGATTTGGTAATAATTTCAGCTAACCCAATTCCAGGAAATGAAAAATCTGTTTCAAAAGTAATAGATCAATTAATGAAAATCGGTGCAGAAGTTGTGTATAGTGCATTAGCAGATGTACACGTTTCAGGTCACGCATGCCAAGAGGAACAAAAACTAATTTTAGCATTAACAAAACCACATTATTTTATTCCAGTACATGGTGAATACAGAATGCTTATGGCACAAAAAGAAACAGCAATGGAAATGGGAATGAAGCAAGAAAACATTTTCATAACTGGAAATGGTAGAGTACTAGAACTTAATGATGAAAAAGGTGAATTTACAACATCAGTACCATCAGGAAGAGTAATGGTTGATGGACTAGGTGTAGGTGATGTAGGAAACGTTGTATTAAGAGATAGACAACATTTATCTCAAGATGGACTAATTGTTATTGTAATGTCAATGGATTCACAAACTGGAGAAATAGTATCAGGACCAGATGTAATTTCAAGAGGATTTGTATATGTACGTGAATCTGAGAACTTAATGGAGCAAGTAAAATCATATATTAGAGAAGAAATTCAAGAACTTGAAGAACATCACGTAACAGATTGGTCAACAATAAAATCAACATTAAAAGATGATGTAAGAGATTTCATATTCTCAAAAACAAAACGTAATCCAATGATTTTACCAATTATAATGGAAGTTTAATAATAAACGAAGATAACAATCAATGAAGATAACAAGCAACGAAAAAAATCTAATAATATTTTCAGAAACGACGGAGACTAAAGCGAAAAAAATAAAAAAGGAGTGATAATATGGATTATAAAGATTTAGCAAATTTGATATTTCCAGATGCAAAGCCAATAGAATATTATGAAAAAATGTATCCTGAAAGAGAATTGAAAGAGGGAGCAATAGTTACAAGATTTGCTCCTAGCCCAACTGGATTTGTACATATTGGCGGGTTGTACCAAGCTTTATGTGCAAGAACAGCAGCTAAAAAAACAGGAGGAGTATTCTTCTTAAGAGTTGAAGATACAGACCAAAAAAGAGAAGTCGAAAATGGTGTAACTGGAATTATTAATTCTTTAAAAGACTTTGATATGGAACCAGATGAGGGAATGATTTCTGAAACTGAATGGAAAGGAAAATATGGACCTTATAAGCAATCAATGAGAAAAGAAATTTATCAAGCTTATGCAAAATATTTCATTGAGATGGGAAAAGCATATCCATGTTTTTGCACTCCAGAAGATGATGAAGAGAGAAGAAAAAAGCAAGAAGCAGCAGGTATTAGACCAGGTTATTATGGAGTGTGGGCAACTTGCAGAAATTTAACACTTGAAGAGATGGCAGACAAAATAAAAGCAGGAAATACTTATATTATTAGATTTAAATCACCAGGAAGAGAAGATAGAAAAATTCAAGTTCATGATTTAATAAAAGGCAAGCTAACATTTCCAGAGAATGATTTAGACATTCCAATTATCAAATCAGATGGACTTCCAACATACCACTTTGCACATTTGGTTGATGACCATCTAATGAGAACAACGCATGTTGTAAGAAGTGATGAATGGTTATCATCATTACCATTACATATCCAATTATTCCAAGCAGCAGGTTTTAAGCCACCAAAGTACTGCCACATTGCTCCAATAATGAAAAACGATAATGGAAATAAGCGTAAATTAAGTAAAAGAAAAGACCCTGAAGCAGCAGTTTCTTATTACGAAGAAATTGGAGTTCCAGCTGATGCAGTTAAAGAATACTTATTAAATATTGCAAATTCTAATTTTGAAAATTGGAGAAGAGCTAATAAAACAGCAAGCATTAATGACTTTGACTTCCAATTAAACAAAATGAGTGTAAGTGGTGCTTTATTTGACATGACAAAATTATTAGACATTTCAAAAAATGTTATTTCAAGATATAGTGCAGAAAAAGTTTATAATGAAAGCTATAAATGGGCATTAAAACATGATGAAGAATTAAAAGCATTGCTTGAAAATAAAGAATATGCAATGAAGGTGCTTGGAATTGAGAGAGGAAATCAAAAGCCAAGAAAAGATATTTCAAAATGGTCTGATGTTAAGGAAAACATTATCTATATGTTTGAAGAACCACGTGAATTTGACTATGATAAAATAAATTCAGAAGCGGACATTAAAAAGATTTTGGAAGAGTACTCAAAAGTATTTTCTGAAAATGATGATAAAGATACTTGGTTCAGCAAAATAAAAGATGTTGCTGAAAAATGTGGTTATGCTCGTGAAGTAAAAGAATACAAAGAACAGCCAGAAAAATGGCCAGGGCATGTAGGAGATGTAAGCACAGTTTTAAGAGTAACTTTAACAGGAAGAAGAAATACCCCAGATCTATATGAAATAATGAAAGTATTAGGTAAAAAAGAAGTAATAAATAGATTAAATAATGCAATTAACAAATAGAAGTACAATTAGGACAAAAACTTAATTAAATAAAAATTATAATTGAATTAAAAATACAATTGAATCAAAGAAATAGAAAACAATTCATACTATTAATAAATAAGTCATTAAATAGTATGAATTGTTTTTATAAAAATTTAGAAATTTCATCTAACACTGATTGTGTGTAAATTTTTCTTTCCATAGAAAATGGAAGGAATTTTATATCTTTTAAAGGGTTTAACTCATTTTGCAAAGAAGCAACTTGATTATCCACTTTTGTAATTGCAATTTTATCTGCTTTATTACAAATTACAATGCAAGGAAGATTCTGACTAATAATATAATCATACATCAGTTTATCATCAGCAGTAGGAGAATGCCTAATGTCAATTAGAAAAACAATAAGTGAAATATTTTTAGATTCTTTCAAATATTCTTCTATAAACTCTCCAACTTTAACTTGCTCTGCTTTCGACATTTTACTAAAACCATAACCGGGTAAATCAACAAAATAAAAATTTGATTTGGTATCCACATTATCACAAGCACTTGTAATTTTATAAAAATTGATTAGTCTTGTTTTACCAGGCACCGAACTAGTTCTAGCAAGCTTTTTTCTATTAGCCAAAGTATTAATAAATGAAGATTTACCAACATTAGATTTTCCAACAAGAACAATTTGTGGTAAATCATCTTTTGGATATTGGGTTTGTTTCACAGCAGAAACAATAAACTCTGAATTTATAATTCTCATAATACAATCCTTTTCATCATTTTATTAAAATATTATCAATACTATCAGTATTTTCTTTATTCATATCACTCAGTTTTTCATCACTATAAACTTTAGCAATTTTTTTCCTTGTTTCTTCATATACATTAGGATTATTAACTAGACCGGGGATCTTTTGAACAGATAAATTATTCTCTTCAATAAAATTAAATAATTCAAGAGGAGAAATTTTTTCATATTTCCTATCATATTGTGAAAATACGAAATATGAGAAATTATCTTTTTTTAGGTCACAATCATAATCTTTAGTCACATATACAGTTTGATAATTAACTCTATTCTTAATTTTATTATCATCTGTTTGAATTTCATACAATTGAAGAGCCTGTACTCTATCATATTCTTTAGAACTTAACGTTTTTAAAAAAAGTACTTTATAAATAAAATTTCTTTCTATTAGTTCTAAATCTTTAACACCTGGTATTTCCGAACCTAAGTCAAAAATGCATTGCATCTTATCACATAATGTATTTATATTTTTAAATCTAGTTTCAATCATATTAATTTTACTTTTAAAATTATATATTCCTTTATAATGATAACCTAGTTTTTCATCAATCTGTTGCAATCTATTCTTAGACAATACATTTGCACCTTCAGTACAGAAAAAACTTGTAGGTAACTCTAATTGAATATATTTCATATCATTATTCAAATCTGCATAATAAAGTGAATCATTCATAATTAAATAAGTAAAATAATGTCCATTTTCACTTTGTTGCCCAGATTTAATTCCAATTTCTTGCAAAACACTTGAATAGAGTTTACTTATAGAAATACATATTGATTTTCGCTTTCTATTTTCTTGAATTTCAGAAAAATTTGGAGTAGAATGTAAGGATTTTTTATATATTCTATTTTGTATTTTTGAGTTACCGAACCAATATTTTTCATCATAACATAATAATTTCCCTAACTCTAAATATACATATCTTGCTTTCTCAATTTCACTTAAATTATTTGGAATTTGTGCAATTAATCTATCAACTGCATTATTAAAAGTGATTATTTTAAAATTTGTTTTGCCCAATATTTACCTCCAATTTTTTCTCACATATAATTCAATATTTACTTTTTAGGAACGATTTTGTCCATATTGCCCATATAAGGTCTTAAAACTTCTGGAATTGTAACACTACCATCTTCATTATAGTTATTTTCAAGAACAGCTATAAGTCCTCTTGGAGTAGCAACAACAGTATTGTTTAATGTGTGAACTAAATAATTACCATTTTTACCCTTAGCACGAATGCCTAGTCTTCTAGCTTGAGCATCACCCAAATTAGAACAACTGCAAACTTCAAAATATTTCTTTTGACGTGGTGACCATGCTTCAATATCACATGATTTAACTTTTAAATCAGCTAAATCTCCTGAACAACAATCTAATTGTCTAACAGGCACATTCCAGCTTCTAAATAAATCAACACTCAATTTCCACATTTTTTCATACATAGCTTTTGACTCTTCTGGCTTGCAAAGAACAATCATTTCTTGTTTTTCAAATTGATGAACTCTGTATAATCCTCTTTCTTCAAGACCATGTGAACCAATTTCCTTTCTAAAACATGGAGAATAAGATGTCATTTTAATAGGTAATTCATCTTCTTTAACAATTTGTCCTTTAAATCTACCAATCATTGAATGCTCAGAAGTACCAATTAAATATAAATCTTCACCCTCAATTTTGTACATCATTGCATCCATTTCCTCAAAACTCATAACGCCATTTACAATGTCTCCATGAATCATAAAAGGTGGAATACAATAAGTGAATCCGTTGTTAATCATATAATCTCTAGCATATGCAAGCATTGCTTCGTGAAGTCTAGCTATATCGCCAATTAGGTAATAAAAACCAACACCACTTGTACGTCCCGCAGATTCCTTATCAAGACCATTAAATCTTTCAATAATATCAGCATGATATGGTATTTCATAATCAGGAACTTTTGGTTCACCAAATCTTTGAACTTCAACATTTTCACTATCATCTTTTCCAATAGGAACAGAAGGATCCATGATATTTGGTATTCTCATCATTCTAGACTTAATTTCAGCACTATAATTTTTTTCTAGCTCTTCATTTTTGTCAAGTTTTGAATTAATCTCAGAAACTTTTTCTTTTAGAATTTCAGCCTCATCTTTTTTACCTTGACCCATAAGAATTCCAATTTGTTTACTATTAGAATTACGTTCACTCCTTAGCTTATCATCAGTCAGAATAATATCTCTGTATTTTTTATCAAAATCAATAACCTCATCAACAAGAGGCAACTTTTCATCTTGAAATTTGTTTTTTATGTTTTGCTTAACAATATCAGGATGTTCTCTTAAAAATTTAATATCAATCATAATAACCCTTCCTCCAATGTATTAATAATGCTATTTTACCACGAAAATGTTGATAATACAAGGAAAATAGTAATATTTTAACAAAAACAGAATATAATTTATATAAAACAAAATATAAGGAAAGGTTATCATGAAAATAGTTTTGATATTTATTGCATGCATTGCAATTTTAGTTGTTTTTGGGAAAAGCTTTGCTTGGCCAATAAAATTAATTACAAAATTAATAATAAATTCAGCATTAGGCGCATTACTAATCTTTATAATAAATTTGGTGGGAACATCATTTAATTTTCATATAGGACTTAACGTAATAAACTCAGTAATTGTAGGAATCCTAGGAATACCAGGAGCTGTGCTACTAATTTTAATAAAAATATTTGTTTAATACTGACATCATGCAATGATTCAAAATTTGCACAACAAAACACTCAAAATCTGCACAACAGAATACTCAAAATTTGCACAACAAAATACTCAAAATCTGCACAAAAATATTGAAAACAATCGGACTTTGTGATATAATCAAATAAGAAAATAGATTAAAATAACAATAAATACAATATTTTTAATCGAAGTTTGTGAATTCAGAGAAAGGTAGAAAAAATGAAATTAACTAAAAATGGTTATATTAATAGACTAATAGATAAAGATATCAAAAAAAATCTAAAATTATTTGGAGCAATAAGCATTGATGGACCAAAATGGTGTGGAAAAACATGGACAGCATTAAACCACGCTAATTCAGTTGTATACTTAAATGACACATCTGATAATTATAAGGAAAAACATTATGCTGAAATGGATGTTAATTTAATATTAGATAGGGAACAGCCGGAACTTATTGATGAATGGCAAGAAGTACCTGCAATTTGGGATGCTGTTAGATTTAAATGCGACATGGATGATAATAAAGGAAAATATATTCTAACAGGCTCAAGCGTTCCAGTCCAAGATAAAATAAGTCATTCAGGTGCAGGTAGAATTTGCAAGATGAATATGTACACAATGTCTCTGTATGAATCAGGAGATTCAACTGGAGAAGTCTCTTTGTCAGATTTAATAGAAAATAAAGTTGAAAGCAAGTTAGTTAAAAAAACAGATTTTAAAAGGTTGGCGGAACTAATAGTAAGAGGAGGTTGGCCAGAAGTAATAAAAATGTCAGCAGAAGATGCTAGCTTAATAGCAAAAAGCTACGTAAATGATGTACTTGACAAAGATATCAATTCAATTGATGGAATTAATAGAAACAGAGAAAAGATGTCAATGCTTTTAAAATCATTGGCAAGAAATGAAAGCACAATTTCTACTAATAATATCTTAATAAAAGACATTGCAGATGATACAACAAATGAAAGCTTGGAAATTAGCAGAAATACAGTAACTGACTATCTTGATGTATTAGAAAAGTTGCATCTAATAAACAATCAAAATCCCTTTACATATAAGATAAGGTCAAGAACAAATATAGGAAAAAGCAAAAAAAGGCACTTAATTGATCCTTCAATAGGATGCGCAATTCTAAATATCACTCCCGAGAAATTAATGAATGATTTAAATACGTTTGGGTTATATTTTGAAGCAATGTGCGAAAGGGATTTAAATATTTATGCACAAAGCATTGGAGCAAAATTATATCATTATAGAGAAAATGATACGGGGGTTGAAGTAGACTCAATAATTGAAATGGCAGATGGCGAATATGGAGCAATTGAAATCAAGTTGGGGGCAAATCAAGAAGAAGAAGCAGCTGAAAGTTTAAAGAGATTTTACAATTTGGCAGAAGTAAAACCGAAATTTATGTGCATAATATGTGGACTATATGGTGCGGTTCTAAAAAGAAAAGATGGAATTTATGTATTACCAATAACAGCATTAAAACCATAAATTAAATATTTGTATAAATTAAGTTCAAGTATTTTTAGTAAAAAAATATAAAATACTTGAACTTTTTTAGAAAAAATAAAAAACTTAAATAAAATTTTTAATGCTCGTTAAAAATAAAAAAGAAAAATTTTAAAAATGAAAAAATTTTAAAAAATCTATTGACTTTTTTTTATTATTGACTATAATTGAACATGAAAGGTCAAAGAAAGTCAAAGACAAAAACAAAAATAAAGAAAATACAATAGCAAAACTAAAAAAAGGAGGGATCTAAAAAATGAGAATATCAGATATTATTGAAGACTTTATAAAAGAAATGCTAGAAGATGATGATTCTGCAATAATTCAAAGAAATGATTTAGCTGAACATTTTAACTGTGTACCATCGCAAATAAACTACGTTATTTCTACAAGATTTACTCCAATTCAAGGCTATTATGTTGAAAGTCAAAGAGGCGGTGGAGGGTACATTAAAATACATAGAGTAAATGTTACCCATAGTGACTATTTAATGCATATAATAAATAATGTAGGAAACAGCATAACATCAAGAGAAATTGATATTTTTCTAAAAAATATGGTCGACAATGATATAATTGATGCAAAAGAAGAAAAGCTAATTAGAAGTGCAACAAATGATAAAGCAATATCAATTGCAAACAATAAAAAAGATGAATTGCGAGCGAATATTTTTAAAAGTATGTTAATTACATTAGTGTAAAATAACAATAAAATTAAAAAAATCAAATTAAAATTAACAAATCACAAAAAATACACATTATATGCAACAAAAATACAAATGCGAAATATATAATTTTTATTGCAAAAGATAAAGGTTACCATTATACCAAAATAAAAAATAATGGAGAAAGGCAAGTATAACATAATTTGCTTAAATTAGATTAAATTTAATTTAGGCAAAAATTTAAAAATGTTATACAGGGTAGATATTATGTTATGTCAAAATTGTGGAAAAAATGAAGCTAATATAAGATATACACAAATAATAAATGGAGTAAAAAAAGAAGTTGCACTTTGTTCTGATTGTGCAAGAAAATTAGGACTTGAAAACATTGGAATACCAGATTTATCAATGAATTTTCATAGTATATTAGGAGATTTCTTTAATGATTACGCTGAAAGCATGTTATTACCAAGTATAGAAAATAATACCATTAAGTGCAAAAAATGTGGAATGTCATATAATGACTTTATAAAAGATGGAATGTTTGGTTGCGAAGAATGCTATGATACATTTCAAGATCCAATAGACTCATTATTGAAAAACTTACATGGAACAGCTAAACATGTTGGCAGAGGAATTAATGGTAAAAATGATGAAAAAATAAAAATTGATAATGAGGAAAATGACAAAACCAATTCAAAAAATAAAGACAAAACAACTGGTAACAATCTACAAGAATTACAAGAAAAACTTGATGCTGCTATAAGAGATGAACGATATGAAGATGCAGCAAAAATTAGAGATGAAATAAAAAAATTAGAGAAAAATAATAAAGACAACAAATAATCAAAAGAGATAGAAATGATTAAAATAAATTGGAGGTAAAATTATGAATTGGTATTTACAAAGCGGTAGAGATTCAGATGTTGTATTAAGTTCAAGAGTTAGACTTGCAAGAAACATAAAAGGGATTCCTTTTACTACAAGATGTACAGAAAAAGATTTTAAAAAAATATTTGAATTAATGAAAGACGCAAGTTATGCTTTAGGATATGGATTAAAATTTGTACCATTAAATGATTTAGATAAAATAGAAAGGGATTTATTAGTAGAAAAGCATATAATTAGCCCTGAATTTGCAAAAACGAGAAACAAATATGCAGCCATTTTAATAAATGATGAAGAAAATATTTGTATTACTGTAAATGAAGAAGATCACATCAGTTTGCAAGTATTTGCATCAGGATTAGAGCTTAGCAACCTAATGAATCTTGCAATAGAAATAGACCAAAAACTAGAAGGACTTGTTCCATATAGTTATCATAAAAAATATGGGTATTTAACTGCATGCCCAACAAATGTAGGTACAGGCTTAAAAGCATCTGTATTACTACATTTAAAAGCATTAGACATGACAAATAACATTAGAAAAGTTTTAAACATTGTAAGTAATTTAGGTGTAAACATAAGAGGCTTATATGGCGAAGGCTCAAACATTGAAGGAGATATATACCAAATTTCAAACAACCAAACTTTAGGAATCACAGAAAAAGACATAATAAAAAATGTAGAATTAATTACAAAGAAAATAATAGATAAAGAAAGAGTAGCACGTAAATTTCTAGCAAATAAAAATCTTGACCTAGAAGACAGGGTTTACAGAGATTTTGGAATACTTACAAATGCAAGAAAAATAAGCAAAGACGAAATTAGTGATTTGTTATCAAGCGTAAAATTAGGATGCGACCTTGGAATAATTAAAGAACTTAATGATAAAAAAGTAGCAGAGCTAATATTATATACAAAAAGTGCAAATTTACAAAAACGTGTTGGCAAAAATTTAAGCTTATATGAAGAGCAAATAGAAAGAGCAAATACTGTTAAACAAATAATAAATGAAGATGACTAGTACATAAAAGACATCAAGGAAAGAACACGTTCATAATAAATGTAAGCTAGGGAAGAAAGTAAACATTAATAACAAAGGTCAACCTGTTAAAGAGAGCAAACATTTATTATAAATGTCAATTAAGAAAAGAACACATTCAAAACAAATGAAAATAATAAAACAAAAAATAGGATAAAAGGAGGAAACGAGTATGTATTATAAATTTACAGCTAAAGCTGAGAAAGCATTGGAAATTGCTCAGGATTTAGCAATGGAATTAGGACATAAATACATAGGAACAGAACACATATTATATGGTTTATGTGATGAAGGAACAGGAGTAGCAAGCGAAGTTTTAAGAAATCAAGGAATAACTTCAGAAAACATAAAAAAAGAAATTATTGATTCAATTGGAACAAGCGAACCTATTGAAGACCCAGAAACTATTGGATTTACTCCAAGAAGTAAAAGGGTAATAGAAAGTGCTTTTATTGACGCAAGAAGTATTGGAAGCGAATATATAGGAACAGAGCATATATTAATTGGAATTTTAAAAGAAGGAGACAGTGTTGCTACTAGAATTTTATTTGAACTTGATGCAGATCCACAAAAAATTTATAATGAAATTATAAAGATTTTGAATGAACAAGGAGAAACAGAAGATCAAAGAGAGAATGGAGGAACAGGTAGCTATAATTCAACTCCAACATTAAACCAATTTGGAAGAGATTTAACAAAACAAGCAAAAGAGGGTAAATTAGACCCAGTTATAGGAAGAAAAACAGAGATACAAAGAGTAATCGAGATTTTATCAAGAAGAACTAAAAATAATCCATGTTTAATTGGTGAACCTGGTGTTGGTAAAACAGCAGTTGTAGAAGGACTAGCAGAAAGAATAGTTGCAGGAGATGTGCCTGAAAACTTGAAAAATAAAAGAGTTGTTAGTGTTGATATAGCTTCAATGGTAGCAGGAGCAAAATATAGAGGCGATTTTGAAGATCGTATTAAAAAGATGCTAAAAGAAGTTCAAAAAGCAAAAGACGTAATTCTATTTATTGATGAGATTCATACAATAGTAGGAGCAGGAGCAGCTGAAGGGGCTATTGATGCAGCAAACATTTTAAAACCACTACTTGCAAGAGGAGAAATCCAATTAGTAGGTGCAACAACTCTAAAAGAATATAGAAAATTCATTGAAAAAGATGCCGCACTTGAAAGAAGGTTTTCACAAGTAATGGTTCAAGAGCCAACAGAAGATGAAAGCTTACAAATATTAAAAGGCTTAAGAGATAAATATGAAGCACACCATAATGTAAAAATTTCTGATGAAGCCATAAAAGCATGTGTTGATTTATCATCAAAATATATCAATGACAGATACTTGCCAGATAAGGCAATAGATTTAATGGACGAAGCAGCTTCAAGATTAAAAATGAAAAGCTATATGGAACCAGAGTCATTTAAAAAAATTACTGACGAAATCGAAAAATTAGACAAAGACAAGGAAGACGCAATAAGAGTACAAGATTTTGAAAAAGCAGCCAAAATCCGTGATAAAGAAAATGACAAAAAGAAAGAACTTGAAAAAGCTAAAAAAGATTGGAAAAATGCAAAGAGTAAACAAATTTTAACATTAAAATATGATGACATAGCAGAAGTAGTTGCAGCATGGACTGGAATTCCTGTTTCAAAAGTTTCTGAAAGTGAAAGTGAGAAACTAAGAAACTTGGAAAGCAATTTACATAAACGTGTAATTGGACAAAATGAAGCGGTAGAAGCAGTTGCAAAAGCAATAAAAAGAAGCAGATTAGGGTTAAAAGCTCCAAATAAACCAATAGGATCATTCCTATTCTTAGGACCAACAGGTGTAGGAAAGACTGAATTGTCAAAAGCATTAGCAGAAAGCTTATTTGGAACTGAAGACGCATTGATCAGAATTGATATGTCTGAATATATGGAAAGCCAATCAGTGGCTAAATTAATAGGAGCACCTCCAGGATATGTAGGATATGATGAGGCAGGACAACTAACAGAAAAAGTTAGAAGAAAACCTTATTCAGTAATTCTATTTGATGAAATTGAAAAAGCACATCCTGATGTAATGAATTCATTATTACAAGTACTTGATGATGGACGTTTAACAGATAGCCAAGGAAGAACAGTTAACTTCAAAAATACTATTATAATAATGACATCAAATGTTGGTGCAAGATTAATTACAGAAAAGAAAACTTTAGGCTTTTCAGACAAAAAGGAAATCGAAGACAAGCAAAAAGCTTATGAAGAAACCAAAAAAGAAGTTCTTGCAGAATTAAAGAAAGAATTTAAGCCAGAGTTCTTAAACCGTATAGATGACATTATTGTGTTCCATAAATTAGAGCAAGAAGACATTAGAAAGATTATTGATTTAATGATTAATAAAGTAACAGAACTTATGAAAAAACAAGGAATTGAAATAGAAGTAACTGATAGTGCTAAAGATTTAGTTGCAAAACAAGGCTTTGACCAAAATTATGGTGCAAGACCATTAAGACGTGCAATTCAATCAATGATAGAAGACAAAGTAGCTGAAGCAATCCTTGATGGAAAAGTAAAAGATAAAGCTATAGTTGATTGCAATGAAGATAAGATTGTAGTTCGTTATTAATTATTAGTTACTGGTTAATGGTTCATTGCATGATGTTTAATAACTCGTTGGCTTGTTGGACGAGGCTATCCTGATGCGACAAAAAATCATTTCAATGATTTTTTGCGCGAATCAAGGTTTTATCGTCCATTCGCCTCGCTTACGCTCGTTGTTCGCTACGCGCCATTACTCGTTTATTAAATATCATGCAATGAACCTTTTAACTTGTAACAATTATTACAATTTTTGACGTAAAGTACTTGAAAAAACACAATTTTATAGTATAATGTAGGTACTAAATTGACAAGAGATTGGAGGAACAGATGGTGCTAGATCAAGTACAATCACAAAAAGCAAAAGATAGTATAAAAATTAAGGTAATAGGAGTTGGCGGTGGCGGAAACAATGCCGTTAATCAAATGATAAATTTTAAGGTTCAAGGAGTAGAATACATACAAGTTAATACAGAAAAAGGAATACTTGAAAGAGCAAATTCATTAGGCAGACAAACTCTTCAAATAGGAAAAGAAACATCAAATGGACTTGGAGCAGGAGCAAATCCTGAAATTGGAGAAAAATCAGCAAGAGAAAGCATTAATGAAATTGATAAAATTCTTGATGGAGCTGATTTAGTATTTTTAACAGCAGGAATGGGAGGAGGAACTGGAACTGGTGCAATTCCTATAATAGCTGAAGAAGCAAAGAAAAAAGGAATTTTAACAGTTGGAGTTGTTACAAAACCATTTACTTTTGAAGGAAGATTAAGAAACGCAAGAGCTAAAATTGGAATAGAAAAATTAAAACCAAATGTAAATGCACTAATTGTTATTTCAAACAACCAATTATTAGTAAATACAGAAACTAATATTTCAATTTTAAATGCATTTAAACTAACAGATGATGTATTAAGACAAGCAATAGAATCAATTACGGATTTAGTAAATTCAATAGGAACAATAAATGTAGACTTTGCTGATATAAGAACAATATTGAGCTATGAAGGTTTATCATATATGGGAATTGGCGAAGCAACTGGAGAAGCAAAGGTAGAAAATGCTACAAAAGCTGCTTTAGCTAATCCACTAACTGAAAACAAAATAGATGGCGCAAAAGGTGTAATTTTTAACATAAAAGGTGGAGAAGATATTAGTCTAGACGACATCAATAAAAGTGCTGAACTTATATCAGAAAAGATTGATCCAGATGCTAACGTAATATTTGGAAACGTAACAGAGCCTGAATTGGGTGACAAAGTTATTGTTACAATTGTAGCAACAGGAGTAAAAAAACAAGAAAACAAAGATGAAGAAAAAGATGCAAAAAAATAATTAAGAATAATCATAAACAATTAAAAACAATCAAAAATAATTATAAACAATCATAAACAATCAAAAATAAACAAAGAAGGGTTACTAAATGACAATCAAAGATTTTAATTTGCTAAAAATAGACATGTTTGATGGTGATAATGTAATTTACTCTGGAATGTGTAATGAAGCACCAGAAGATTTAAAAGAAAAGCAAATAGAAATAATAGGAATAGATGGCAAAAAACTACTTGTAAGGCTAAAAAAATAAATTATAAATAATTTAAAAAATGATTAGCATATGCAAAATTATTTACAAATAATTAATAAATAATAGTATGCAAGAATTATTTATAGATAATTAATAAATGATTAGTATATGCTAAATTATTTATAGATAAAAATTATTTATAGATTATAAAAAAATTTATTTTGGAAATAATTACTTTATAAAGCTAATTATAGCAAAAGGAGATTTTTAAATGCATGATTATGATAAAAAAGTAATTATTAGAAAAGCCGAAAAAATTTTGCAAGAATGTAACCAAAAATATGAAAAGAAGAAACTAAAATCCACAGAAAATTGCAAATTAGTAGCAAAACTAAATAAACAAAATAAACGTTTAAAACGAATTAATAAAATTATAATAACTTTTAATATTTGTATCTGTATTATTTTCTTATTTATCTTGGCAATTAATTAATTATGATATTCATAGACAATCCAGAGAATGTGGAGGTATCAAAGATTATGGAAGAAAACAAAGACATAGAGGAAGCAAATAAGAGATTAATGGAAATAAGCCAAGACGAAGCATTAAGAAGACAAGCTTTAAATGAAGAAATAGCGAGACTAGATGAAGGACAACGCTTATATGATGCAACCCAAAAAGGATTAAAACAAGGCAGAGAAGAAGGAAGAAAAGAAGCTCGAAAAGAAAAAATAAAAATTATTAATAAATTATCATCTATGGGAATGACTGATTCAGATATCTCAGAAGCAGTTGGAATAAGTGAACAAGAAATAAGAAAAATTTTAAATAAAAATGTAAAATAAAATTTTGAAAAGTAAAATATAATTTTTTAAAAAAGCCTTGCCAAAAGGCTTTTTTTTTGATATAATAAAAAACGTTGAAAAATACACACGCAAGAGGAGCCCTATATAGGTGCTAATTTTTTCACTAAATTAGTTATATAAAGTGTTGATTTTTGCGGAGGAAATAACAAAAAGGAGGAATTTAAAATGGCAGTAGTTGCAATGAAACAATTACTAGAAGCTGGTGTTCACTTTGGACATCAAACAAGAAGATGGGATCCTAGAATGGCTAAATACATATTCCAAGCTAGAAATGGAATCCATATCATCGATTTACAAAAAACATCTGAGAAATTAGATGAAGCTTACAATTTCGTAAGAGAACAAGCAGAGGAAGGAAAAACAGTTTTATTTGTTGGAACAAAAAAACAAGCACAAGACTGTGTAAAAGAAGCTGCTGAAAAGAGTGGAATGTACTATGTTAACCAAAGATGGTTAGGTGGAACATTAACAAACTTTAAGACAATTAGAAAAAGAATTGACAGATTAACAGAACTTGAAAATATGGAAAAAGACGGAACTTTTGAAGTATTACCAAAAAGAGAAGTTGTTCTTTTAAAGAAAGAAATGGACAAATTAAACAAAAACTTGGGTGGAATCAAAGAAATGACAGATTTACCTGATATTTTATTCGTAGTTGATCCAAAGAAAGAACACAATGCAATATTAGAAGCAAGAAAACTAAACATTCCTGTTGTAGGATTAGTTGATACAAACTGCAATCCTGAGGATGTTGATTATTGTATTCCTGGAAATGATGATGCTATTAGAGCTGTAAAACTTATTTCGGACTGCATAGCAAATGCTATCATCGAAGGAAGACAAGGTGAAAGCTTAGAAGATGCTGAAAATGAAGGCAATGCTGAAGCTTCAGAAAATAATGATGAAAAAAGCATGGAAGAAGTTGCTGCAGAAAGCGAAGAAAACTAATTATAAAAAATAAGTAAGGAGGATAACCAATGGAAATTACTGCTAGTCAAGTTATGGAATTAAGAAAGAAAACTGGAGCTGGAATAATGGAATGCAAAAAAGTTCTAATTGAAGCTGAAGGAAATGAAGAAAAAGCAATAGAACTTTTACAAGAAAGAGGAATCTTAAAAGCAGCCAAGAAATCTGGAAGAGTAGCAGCAGAGGGAATTGTTGATGCTTATGTTTCAGATGATAAGAAAATTGGTGCATTAGTAGAAGTTAACAGTGAAACTGATTTTGTAAGTCAAAATGATACATTTAAGAATTTTGTTAAAGACGTAGCTAAACAAATTGCATTAAATAATCCAAAAGATGTTGAAGATTTATTAGCTGAAAAATCAATTGCAGAACCAGACAAAACTGTAAAAGATGTTTTAACAAACAAAATAGCTACAATAGGTGAAAACATTAGCATTAGAAGATTTGCAAGATTTGAAACTGAAGGAAAAATAGCAAGTTACATTCATGGAGACGGAAGAATCGGTGTATTAGCTGAATTAAATGACACTGATGATGAAGTTGCTAAAGATGTATGTATGCAAATTGCAGCTATTAATCCTGAATTCTTAGACGAAAAAGATGTTCCAGAAGATAGATTAAATAAAGAAAAAGAAATCTTAAAAGCTCAAGTAATAAATGAAGGTAGACCAGAAGCTATTGCAGAAAAAATAGTAATTGGAAGATTAGGAAAATTCTATGAAGAAATTTGCCTAGTTGACCAAGCATTTATTAAAGACCCAAGCAAAAAAGTTAAAGATGTTTTAAAAGAACATAATGCTACAGTTACTAGATTTGCTAGATTTGAAAGAGGAGAGGGAATAGAGAAAAAAGAAGAAAATTTTGCAGAAGAAGTTGCAAAACAACTTAAAAACTAATTCTCTATATAAAATTAATTAAATTTGACATAAAAAAATAAACGTGATAAAATGTTTGAGTTAAGGAAATGTCAAAATTAGAAAGGAATGGTGTATAATGGCTGCAAAAGGAGCAAGAGAGCATATTACCCTTGAATGTACAGAATGCCATAATAGAAATTATGTTACTGAAAAGAATAAAAAACATAATTCAGATAGAATGGAATTAAAAAAATATTGTAAATTCTGCAAAAAAACAACTGTACATAAGGAAACAAAATAAACCTTTTAGGAGGGAAAATAATGCCAAATAATAAAGTAAATGCAAAAAACAAAGATACAAAGATTAATAATGGTAAAAAAGATAATAAGAAAAAGGTGGTAAAATCTGATTCAAACCAAAAAAAATGGTTTAAAGATTTTAAATCAGAGCTAAAAAAGATAATTTGGCCATCACAAAAGCAATTATGGGAAAACACTGCTGTTGTTATATCAATGGTAGTTATAGTATCTGTTATTATTTTCTTACTTGACTTAGGATTTAAAGCATTAAACGAACTAGAGGTTAAAGGTGCTGAAGATTTAAAAAACAAAATAAGCACTTCTCAAAATACAACAAATGAATTATCTAATGATGTAAATTCAGTTGAAACAAATGAAAGTAGCGAAGTTTCTAATCAAACCGAAGCTACAAACATAGTAAATGAAACAAATACAGCTGAATAAATATAATAAAAATGAATAGAGATAATAAAAACGAGTAAATAATAAGTCAATAAATGAAGTTTCTAACAGATAATTAATAATAAATAAGGAGGCTTGAAAAGTGTCTCAAAAAGAGTATGACTTAAAGCCAAGATGGTATGTTGTTCATACATATTCTGGCTATGAAAACAAAGTAAAAACAGACCTTGAGAAAACAATAAAAAACAGAAACTTGCAAGATTATTTCTTTGACATTATTGTTCCAATGGAAGAACAAATTGAAATTAAAAATGGTCAAAGAAAAACTAATTTAAAAAAAGTTTTTCCAGGATATGTTTTAATAAAAATGATTGTAACTGAAGAAACTTGGTACATTGTAAGAAATACTAGAGGAGCTACTGGTTTTGTAGGTTCTGGAACAGATCCAATACCTTTAACAGATGCAGAAATTAAAAAAATGGGATTTGATGTACAATCTGTTAATGTTGACTATAATGTTAACGACAGAGTTGATGTTATAAATGGACCATTTGAGAATCTTTCTGGTGTTGTAACAGAAATAAACAAAGAAAAGCATAAAGTTAAAGTTATGGTTACAATGTTTGGAAGAGAAACACCAGTAGAATTAGATTTTTCAGAAGTTGAGAAATCAAAGAATTAGAATTTTCAGAATTTGAAAAATCAAAGAATTAGATTTTTAAGAAACTGAAAAGTCAAAAAATTAGACAATTTAATATTTAATATTAAATCTATATATAAATTATCAGTAAGGAGGTGTCACTATGGCAGGCAAGAAAGACAATAAAAAAGAAGCAAAGGAAGTTATCATTAAATTACAAATTCCAGCAGGAAAAGCTACACCAGCTCCACCAGTTGGACCAGCTTTAGGAGGTAGTGGTGTTAACATCATGGACTTCGTAAAACAATTTAATGATAGAACAGCAAAGCAAGCAGGATTAATAATCCCAGTTGTTATTACTGTTCATCCAGATAAATCTTTTGATTTTATTACAAAGGAGCCACCAATGGCAGTTTTAATTAAAAAAGCTGCAAAAATTGAAAAGGCTTCAGGCAAACCTAACAGAGAAAAAGTTGCAAAATTAACTGATGCTCAAGTTGAGGAAATTGCTAAACAAAAAATGCCAGACTTAAATGCTGCATCATTAGAAACAGCTAAGAGTATGGTTAGAGGTACTGCACGTTCAATGGGCGTAACAGTTGAATAATTAGCAAATGCTAATAAAAACTGAAACTAATAATAACTAATAAATTTAAATTATTTAATTAAATTTTAGGATTAATTATGTTTTAATTAATAAAATAAAAATTTAAAATGGGAGAAACTTTAAAAAAATAAAAGTTTCGTTAGAACCAATGGAGGTAAAAATGAAAAGAGGAAAGAGATATCAAGAGAGTAGCAAATTAGTTGATGAAAAGAAATTATATTCAGCTAAGGATGCACTAGATATAATCGAAAAAATGCCACAACCAAAGTTTGATCAAACAGTTGAATTACACGTTAAATTAGGTGTTGATTCAAAATATGCTGACCAACAAGTTAGAGGTACAGTTGTACTTCCAAATGGTACTGGTAAATCTAAAAAAGTATTGGTTTTCGCAAGAGGACCAAAAGCTGAAGAAGCTAAAGCTGCTGGAGCAGATTATGTTGGAGCTGAGGAACTTATTCCAAAGATTCAAAATGAAAACTGGTTTGATTATGATGTAGTTGTAGCAACACCAGATATGATGGGTGTTGTAGGAAGATTAGGTAAAGTATTAGGACCAAAAGGATTAATGCCAAACCCTAAATCTGGAACAGTTACAATGGATGTAACAAAAGCAGTTAATGAAATTAAAGCCGGAAAAGTTGAATACAGACTTGATAAAAGTAACATTATTCACCTTGGAATTGGTAAAGTTTCATTTGGTGCTGATAAATTACTTGAAAACTATGATGTAATAATCAATGCTATTATAAAAGCTAAACCAGTTGCTGCAAAAGGTCAATATATTAAGAGCGTTTCACTTGCTCCTACAATGGGACCTGGTTTATATATAGATCAAAAATAATTAAATATTAGCCAAAGACGTAGGCAATAAAGTAAGTCCTACCGAGGTAAAAATGAGAAATTCAATCTATTTGCCTTGGTATGACTTATAGATTGAATTATTTTTATATGATTTTATATATTAAAAAATGATTAAAATAATATAGACAAAAAATTTAATTTAAAATTAATTAAATTAAGTTAAATTAAATTAAGTTAAATTAAGTTAAGTTAAGCTAAATTAAGTTAAATTAAATTAAATTAAATTGAATTAAATTTATATTGTATTTATTAATCAAAATTTGTTAATTTATTTTTACAATAAAATAGAATTAAAATTTAACCAAGGAGGTGAAAGAAAAAATGGCAAATAAGTCAATAGTTGCACAAAAGGAAGAAAAAGTAAAAGCACTTGCTGAAGAAATAAAAGGTGCAAATCTTGTATTAATAGTTGACTATAGAGGAACAACTGTAGAAGACGATACAAAATTAAGAAAAGATTTAAGAGAATGCAATGGTGTAAGTAAAGTTGTTAAAAACAACATCTTAAAAAGAGCATTAGATGCAAATGGAGAATCAGAATTAGATGATTTATTAGTAGGACCAAATGCTTTAGTTTTTGCAAAAGAAGATTATTTATCACCATTAAAAGTAGCATACAAATTTTCTACAAAGCATGAAAACTATCAAATAAAAGGTGGTTTCATCGAAGGAAAATTAATGAGCAAAGAGGAAATAATTACTCTTGCAAAGCTACCTTCAAGAGAGGAACTTCTATCAAAACTTGCTGGATCATTATTACAAACAATCGCAAAAGTTGCTGTTGCAATTGATCAAGTTAGAATTAAGAAAGAGGAAGAAGGAGATGCTTCAAGTTCTAATACTGAAGAAGTAAAGGAAACAGTTAATGCTGAAGCACCAAAAGCTGAATAATTTAAACAATAATCATTAATAATTGTTTTAATAAAAATTAGAAAATTAAAATTAAAATTAAAATTAAAATTAAAATTAAAATTAAAATTAGTAAACAGCCATGTTTACGAAGAAGGAGGAAATTATAATGGCAAAAGTTGATGAAATATTAGAGTCAATTGATAGCTTAACAGTAGTTGAGTTAGCAGACTTAGTAAAGAAAATTGAAGAAAAATATGGAGTATCTGCAGCAGCAGTTGCAGCACCTGCAGCAGGAGCAGCGGGAGCAGCAGCTGAAGAAAAGAGCAGCTTTACAGTAGTATTAAAAGAAGCAGGAGCTCAAAAAATTCAAGTAATTAAAGCTGTAAGAGATATTACAGGATTAGGATTAAAAGAAGCTAAAGATTTAGTTGATGGAGCTCCTAAAACTGTAAAAGAGAATGTAGCTAAAGACCAAGCTGAAGAAATGAAGAAAAAATTAACTGACGCTGGTGCTACAGTTGAATTACAATAATTAACATTGATTAATTAGAAGCAGAAATAATAACAGCAAGTTGAACTATATTAAAAAGTTATTTTTAACAAAATTGACTTACATAGATAGAAAAAACTTGCTGCTTATTTTTCTTTTAAAAATAGATAATCTTAAATATATGATTTTGTGAAATAATATATTTAAAATTATCTAAAAAGAAAAGAGGTGACAAAATAATGGAAGATGAATCTGGTAATCCGAGAAATTGTAGTAAAAAGCCATGCCCGAATGATTTGAATAAATTCAATTCATTATTTTGTCGTACAAAAATTAAATGACACTACTTATTATATTGTGGTGCAAAATTTAATAACAATGTTCAACATTTTGGCGTACAAAAAATCAATAACATAAATAATACTACATATTTTCTCGTTTACTAAAACAAGTCAAACACAAAGAAGGTGTTTATAAATGATTTTAGAAAGGAGAAATTTTTTTATGTATAATGAAGATACATTAAATTTAAATGTAATTAATGAAGATGTAAAAATAATTGATTTGGCAGTTGAAATGTCAAATTATGATGATGAAAAAATTAAACAAACATGCAACAATTTAAATGATGAACAGTTAGCTATAGTACTTGAACAATGTGACGAAAAAGTAATTAGAGAAATAGTAAAAGTTCTTGATAATAAGAGAATCCTAAACATTTTTAGTTATATGGCTAAAGATGATATTGTTGATATTTTAGGTATAATTGACATTGGAAACGCAAAGCAATTAATAAACCTAATGAAAGAAGGGGACCAAAAAGAAATAACTGAACTTCTTGGTTACAAGGATGACACCGCTGGTGGTATTATGACCACAGAGTATATTACAATTTACAACACATTAACTGTAGTAGAAACATTAAAAAAGATAAAAGAGATTGCACCAAAAACTGAGCTTATTGATACAATTTTCATAATGAATAAAAGAAAACAATTAGTGGGCACAGTTAAATTAAGAGACATATTAATAGCTGATGAAAATGAAAAAATAGCACAAATTACAAATGGAAATTTTATTTATGTAGATCCTGAAACAGATCAGGAAGAAGTAGCATTATTAGCATCAAAATATGATTTAAATGTAATTCCTGTATTAAATAAAAGAAAAGTTATGCTTGGAATAATAACAATAGAAGATATAGTAGATGTAATGGTAGAAGAGCAGACAGAAGATGTTCTTCAAATGGGTGGTGTAGACAAGGAAGAAAAGCTTGACTCAACAGTATGGCAATCTGTAAAAATGAGATTCCCTTGGCTATTTATCAACCTTATAACAGCATTTCTAGCAGCAATGACAGTAAAAGCATTTGAAAGTACAATAGCAAAAGTCGTAGCATTGTCATCAATAATGTCGATAGTAACAGGAATGGGCGGAAATGCAGGAACGCAAACTGTATCAATTATTATTAGAAATATTGCAATGGGAAAAATAAAATTGAAAGATACATGGAAACTTCTTTTAAAAGAGTTTTTATTAGGACTTATAAATGGAGCAGGAATTGGCTTAATTACTGGAGTTGTAGTTTATTTTATTTATGGTAATTTCTATCTTGGATTAATCATTTTCTTAGCAATGATAGGAAATTTGATATTTGCAGGTGTTACTGGATTATTGATTCCATTGCTATTACATAAATTACATTTCGACCCAGCATTATCTTCATCAATATTTTTAACAACAGCTACTGATGTTCTTGGATTCTTCTTTTTCTTGAGCTTAGCAAAATTATTTTTACCATTATTAGTATAAAAAATCATTGACAACAGTCAAATTAAGTTATAGAATAAAACTACTTTAATAATATAATCTAAAATGATACATAATTTTTATAGAAGGATGATAAAATAAAAAGAAAGATTATGTATTTGAAAGGAATAAAATGAAAATTCTAGTTGATGCAATGGGTGGAGATAATGCTCCAGATGCGGTCATAAAGGGAGTTGCCAATGCTATTGAAGATATTAAAGCAGAAGTAATTTTAATTGGCCAAGAAGCAGTGTTAAACACAAGGTCAAAAGAAATTTTGGGAAAGAAACTTGATAAAGTCTCTTCAAGAATTAAAATAGTTAATGCAAAAGAAGTTATTACAATGGAAGACATTCCAACACAGGCAATAAAAACCAAGAAAGACTCATCAATGGTAGTTGGATTTAACATGCTTAAAAATGGTGACGGAGACGTATTCATATCTGCAGGTAATTCTGGTGCATTGTTAACAGGAGCAACATTAATTGTTGGAAGAATAAAGGGTATTGATAGGCCAGCACTTGCTGGAATCTTGCCAGCATATCATGGCAATTTAGTTCTAATGGATTGTGGTGCAAATACAAATTGTAAGCCCATAAATTTAGTACAATTTGCACAAATGGCAAGTATTTATATGAGCAATACAGTTGGAATTAAAGAACCTAAAATTGGTCTATTAAACATTGGAACTGAGGAAACGAAGGGAAATGAACTAGTAAAAGAGTCTTATCAGTTACTAAAAAAATATTCACAAGACTTAAAAATCAATTTCATTGGAAATGTTGAAGGAAGAGAAGCATTTCTAGGAGATGTTGATGTACTAATTGCAGACGGATTTACCGGAAATGTATTCTTAAAATCAATAGAAGGATTTGGAAAATTTGTAAAAAAATCTTTAAAAGAAAGTATTTACAAAAATGCATTTAGTGTAATTGGTGCAATACCAAGTTTGCCAGCATTATCAAGATTTGCAAAATCAATGGATTATAAAGAATATGGTGGTGCACTATTCTTAGGAGTAAAAAAACCAGTAGTGAAAGCACATGGTAGCAGTGATGCAAAATTATTTGAATATACAATAAAGCAAGCAGAAAAATTTGTTGAAAACAAAGCAGTAGAAAAGTTGACAGATGTATACCAATCTAAATATAATGCGGAAAAAATGGACGAAATAAAAAAATTTATAGCAGAACTAGAAAAAAGATAAAAATTACTTGACAATTTTTAAGTATTGTATTATTGTAGTTATATAATTTAAATAAGGAATATATATTTTATTAATTAAAAATTATAAAAATATAAGAAAGGGAAAAAAATGAATTCTGAAGAAATATTTGAAAAAGTAAAAAAGATTATTGTAGACCAACTAGGAGTACCTGAAGCAAACATTACATTGTCATCATCATTTATTGATGACTTAGGTGCTGACTCACTTGATACTGTTGAGTTAATAATGGCAATTGAAGAGGAATTTGACATTGAAATTCCTGATGAAGATGCAGAAAAAGTAGTAACAGTACAAGATGTAGTTGATTACATAAAAGATCATGTTGCTTAATTTTAATAGAAATTGATAAAAAGTGGGTGTTCAAAAAGGACGCCCCGTTTTTTAATGTTTATTTAAAAAATGGAGTGTAAATAATGGTAGATGATATTTTAATAAGAAAAGCTAAATTAGATGATTTTGAAAACATTCATAAAATATTTTTGCAAGTACATGAAATTCATCTAAAATCAAGAAAGGATATATTCAAAGATAATACAGATCCAATGAATTACAATGATTTTAAAGATGGATTATTAAATACAGAAAAATTATATTTTGTTGCAGAATTAAAGAGTAATATTGTAGGAATTTGTTTATGCTCTATAAAAATAGTAGAAGATAACAAATACTTAAAATACAGAAAAATATTATATATTGATGATATCTGTGTGGATAAAAAATTTAGAAATCAAGGCATAGGTAAAAAAATGTATGAGAAAGTTTTTCAAAAGGCCAAAGAATTAAAATGCAATAGTGTGGAGTTAATGGTTTGGGGATTTAATAAAAATGCAATTAGATTTTATAAAAGCCTAGGAATGAAAGTAAAAAACATGAAGTTTGAGCAATTTGTTGATTAAAATGGAATAGTTTTTAGATATGTTGAAAACTATGATGAAGAAGAAGATTTGAAAAATGTTGAGACATACAAAAAATATTTTAAGACAATAATGGCGAATTTTATTATGTTGAATTAAATGTTAGTATAAACTTTTAGTAGGAAAATTGGATAATAAAAATTGAAAAAGAGATACCAATTTGATAGAATGCTTTTATTAGAAAAATAACATTTAAATGAGGTATCTCTTATGTATTCAATTATACAAAAAATTTATGAGAAAAACAAAATTTGAAAGAAAATATTATAAAGATGAAGAAACAGAAGAATATCTATATTTAACATATATGGAAATTGAAGATCGAAAAGAAGAAGATAAACAATTAGAAAGAAGCACAAAACATTTAGAAAATAGATTAAAGAAAATAGAGAATACAAAGACATATATAATGAACCAATGGTCTGGAATAGAATTACATGAAAAAACATGAAGTATTACTAAATGTTTGTCAATTATTAAATTTAAAAGAAAAAGAAGAAAAAGAAAAGGAGAAAAAATAATAATGATTGATTTACATTCACATACGACAAACTCAGATGGAACATGGACAACAAAAGAACTATTAACTAAAGCAGAAGAAATAGGATTGGAGGTTCTTTCTATAACAGATCATGATACTGCAAAATCTTATGTTGAAATTAAAAAAAATAAAGAACTACAAAATATTTATAAAGGAAAATTAATCAGAGGAGCAGAGCTAAACTGTACATTTGATGGAATAAAAATTGAAGTTTTAGCCTATAACTTTGATTTACATCCTATTCAAGAATGGTTGGAAAATTACTACACACCAGAAAAAAACAGAAATAGATTGATAGAAGAATTTAATGACTTAGTAGGTATTTGTAATTCTAAGAGAATAAAAATTGAAAATAATTTAAAGTACAATCCTGATACGGAATATCCAGTTGATGTTATCTATTATAGTATAGTTAAATTTGAAGAAAATAAAAAATTTTTTACAAAGGAGCAATGGGAAAATA
>Ga0256406_1000578_pt1 | contig 66274 bp, 57 predicted proteins | sample RumenRJG_03DNA_FD_185986 | JGI IMG/M metagenome (GOLD analysis project Ga0256406, IMG submission 185986) | Bovine rumen microbial communities from Lethbridge, Alberta, Canada - RJG_03 | ecosystem: Host-associated > Mammals > Digestive system > Stomach > Rumen | place: Canada: Alberta | collected... | reverse complement strand
CTCGATTGACCTCGGCGGAAACAAGTTCTTCGAAGACGATGATGACGACGAGGACGATGACGACGAGGACGATGATGACGAGGACGACGAGGACGATGACGACGAGGACGATGATGACGAGGACGACGAGGACGATGATGACGAGGACGATGATGACGAGGACGGCGATTCCATCCGCATCGCCGGAAGCGGACGCATTTCGTCAGGAGAGCACGGAACCATCTCGATTGCGGGAGGCGGACGGTTCGAAGGACCCCTGCACTGCAAGAGACTTACGGTCTCCGGTTCGTTAAAAGGCACGGGGGACATCTCGGCGGAGAAGGACATCCGGGTTTCCGGTTCGTTCCGTTCGGACGGGAAGCTCGTTTCGAAAGGGTCGATTAACGTCGCCGGGGCTTTGTCCGCTTCAAGCGTGAAGGCGGACCGTCTGAGATTTTCGGGTTCCGTCTCTTTAAACGGGGACGCGGAAGCCGACGGGCTGGCGGAAATCTGCGGAAAGGCGGAAATCGGCGGCTTGCTGAACGCGGAGAAGATCGAGATCCATACCGGAAGGGACGAAGGCATGGTACGGATTGGTTCGATGGGCGGTACGGATATTGTCGTCCGGGAAGACCGCGAACGGGTCAGCTCGTTCTCGTTTGGAAAATTCTTCTTAAGCATCAACAGCAGGAAAGACGCTTTGCCAGCGGAAAAAAACGTCCTGATCACTTCCTCGATTGAAGGCGACACAATCGATCTGGAAGGGGTGAAGGCGGATGTCGTCCGCGGAAAGGACGTAACCCTCCGCGCCGGCTGCACGGTCGCCCGGGTCGAGTATTCGAACAGCATCAAGATCGAAAACGGAGCGGAAGTCGGAGAAAAGGCGAAGATCTGAAATCGGTCCCGTTTCAGGACTTTGTGTCAGAAAAGACCCGTTGAATCCTTGCGTTTCAACAGGCTTTTTCTTCTTCCGCCTTCGATTTCTTATAGATACGGTCCGCCGGAAAAGAAAGCGAATTCCCGGAAAGAAGAAAGATTTAGAGTATAATATCGACGTACAAAGGGGGGAAAGGAAAAATCAAAATATGAAAGAAGAACTGAGTCTCGACGAAATTTCGTCTTTTGAAAAATCGTATTCCGAAAGGAAGGCGAACAGAATCGCCGGCCGCGCGGTCCAAAAGAACGGGCTGTACGCTTCCGCCGTCGATCCTTTGGTCTATCGGAAGCAAAGGACCGTTTATTCAATCGACGTCGACAGCGGAGACGTCTGCAACCAGCGCCGCTCGGGAAGATGCTGGCTCTTCGCGGGCCTGAACGTCGTCCGCGCAATCCTGATGAAGAAGCTCAACGCGAAGAACATCGAGCTTTCGCAGGCGTATCTGCAATTCTACGACCGTCTCGAAAAATCGAATTTCGTCCTGGACAAGGCGATCAAGCTCGCCGGGGAAGAATACGATTCCCGTCTGAACGAGTTCATCCTGAATTTCGGAAACGCGGACGGAGGGTACTTCGAGTTCTTCTCCTCGCTGGTGAAGAAGTACGGGGTCGTCCCGATCGAGGAGATGCCCGACGGCGCCTGCTCGACGGATACCACGGAGCTGAACCAGACGCTGAACGCCCTGCTCCATAAGGACGTCGCCCTGATCCGCAAGGCCTACGCGGAGAATCCGGAGACGGATTTCGCTCCGATGAAGGCGAAGATGCTTTCGGAAGTCTACCGCCTGCTCGCGGTTGCTTTGGGCGAGCCGGTGCATTCGTTCTCGTACCAGTACCGCGACAAGGACAACAAGTTCGTGGATCTCGGCACGCTCACTCCGAAAGAATTCTACGAGAAGTACATCGGTGTCGAGCTCGGAGATTACATTTCTTTAGCGGATTATCCGGTCAAAGGAATCGAGAAACACCACAAATACACGAGCGAGTACGTCCAGAACGTCGTCGGAGGAGAAGAAACGACGGTGTTCCAGACGTCCGTCCAGGAAATGAAGGACGCGGTCGTCGCCGCCTTGAAGGGCGGGGATCTCGTCTGGTTCGGCGCGGACGTCGTCGCTTCCTCGATGCGTAAGGAAGGCCTGCTCGCCAAGGGCATCTACAGACTCGACGAGATGCTTGATCTCAAGTTCTCGGACGACAAGGGCGAAAACCTCATGTACCGCACCAATACCTGCTGCCACGCCATGACGTTCACCGGCGTCAACCTCGCCGACGGGAAACCGGACCGCTGGAAGGTCGAGAATTCCTGGGGCAAGGAAAACGGCAAGGACGGATATTTCACGATGGACGACGCCTGGTTCGATTCGTACGTCTACGAGGTGTTCGTTCCGAAGAAGTATCTTCCGAAGGAACTCGTCGAGGATTACGAAAAGGCGAAGGCGGAGATCGTTTCTCCGTTCGTCCCGATTTTCATCGAGATGAAGTAAAACTTCTTTCAAAACTCGAACAGAGCCGTTCCGCGGATTTGTCCCGGAGCGGCTTTTCTTTTTTTTGCAAAATAAGCGCAGGAACATACTTCGTTTTCTAATTTCTGAAATCGTAATAGCTTCCGGATTTTCTTAATAATCCGGAAGGGTCTTTTTTGATTTTCCTTTCAGGATAGGTTAAGAATGTAAGCGGATACAAAAACCCAGGAGGATTTCTTATGAAGAAAAAACAGTCGCTTTTCGTTTCCTTGTCGGCCGCGTTGCTCTTATTTTCCTGCGGAGGGAACGCCTCTTCGCCGGCCGTTTCAAGCGAAAATTCGGAGAAATCGGAGATGACAGAGTCTTCGGAGATGACAGAGTCTTCGGAGAAAGGCGGATCGGCTTCTGAGGACATCTTCGATAAGAGCAAGCTGACGGATAACGTCATTCTGCACTACCGCCGCACGGACGGAGCCTACAAGGACTGGGCGATGTGGATGTGGAGCGACGGGAAGGACGGAGCGGAATACCAAATCAACGGATACGACTCGTACGGAGCGGTCTTCGCCTATCCGCTTTCGACGTTCTTCACAGACACCGCGAACGCGAAGCTCGGGTTCATCGTGAAGACCAAGGGTTCCTGGGACAAGAAGGACCCGGATCCGGACCGCTTCCTGACGCTAGACACGATGAAGCCGGATTCGAACGGGAATTACGAAGCCTGGCTCTGGACGGGAGTGACGACGATCTACACGAGCGAGCCGTCGAGCCCCTTCTCGATCACTTCCCTTTCGTTCACGGATTTCAAGACGATTCATCTCGAGTCGCAGTACGGGACGATCGTTTCGTACGAAGTTCTGGAAAACGGAAAGGCCATTTTGAATAAGACGCTGGCCGAAACGAAAAATTCGTTCGACATCGTCCTTATGAACGAAATCACGCTCGGAAACGTCTATTCGGTGAAAGTGACTCTCGGCGACGGGAGCACGTTCTCCTCGAACGTCGATCTATCCGTCCTCTATCAGTCGTCCGCGTTCACGGAACGGTACGAGTACGGCGGGGACGACCTCGGGGCGACTTATACTTCCGAGAAGACGGCGTTCAAGGTCTGGTCTCCGTTCGCAAAGAAGATTGTCTTACGGATCTATGAGAACGGGACGCCTGTTTCCGTCGATGCCGTTAAAGGCTCGGACGCTTATGAGGAGACGGAGATGGTGAAAGGCGATAAAGGCGTGTTCTCACTCGAAAAGGAAGGCGATCTGGGCGGGAAATACTACACGTACGTCGTGTACTCGAACGTCTATCCGGACGGGCGCGAAATCGTGGATCCGTACGCCAAATCCGCCGGGATTGACGGATTAAGGGGCATGATCGTCGACTTTTCCAAGACCGATCCGGAAGGCTGGGACAAGTATGAAAAGGCCTTGCCTTACGACCGGAAGGAACTGACGGTATACGAGACGCACGTCCGCGACGTCACTTCTTCGTCGACCTGGGGAGGAAAGGAAGAGAACGCGAAGAAGTTTCTCGGCTTAAGCGAGAGCGGGACGTCCTATACGGAAGGGGACGTTACGGTCCCGACCGGTTTCGACCACATCCGGGATCTCGGCGTGAACGCGGTGCAGCTGATGCCGATCTTCGATCAGGCGAACGACGAGGTCAAAGGAGATTTCAACTGGGGCTACAACCCGTTGAACTACAACGTCCTCGAAGGTTCGTACTCCTCGGATCCTTACGACGGGTACAGCCGCATCAAGGAGTTCAAGTCGGTCGTGAAGTCGTATCTCGATAACGGAATCAACATCATCATGGATGTGGTCTACAACCACGTGAATTCGGTGAACGGACAGAATTTCGATACGCTCGCCCCGGGCTATTTCTTCCGCTACACGTCCGACGGCGGTCTCTCCAACGGCTCCGGCTGCGGGAACGAGACGGCTTCGGAAAACACGATGTTCCGTAAATTCATGGAGGATTCGACACAGTTCTGGCTGAAGGAATATAAGCTCGGTGGCTTCCGGTTCGACCTCATGGCTCTCCACGATCTGAACACCATGAACGAACTGACCGCGAAACTGAAGGAAATCAATCCGGAAGTCTGCGTCTACGGGGAACCGTGGACCGGCGGATCGACGACGCTGGCCGCCGCTAAGCAGGCTTCGCAGGCGAATCTAGCCAAATACGAGGGTTACGGGCAGTTCAACGACGGGATGCGCGACGGGCTCGTGAAGTCCGGCATGTCCGCTTTCGGGGATTCCGGATTCGTCATGAACAGCCCGGCGAACGTGCAGAACATCGCTTCGGGAATCATCGGACGGACGCATACGACTTCTTCGTACGCGACGACCGATCCGGACAAGACGGTGAACTACGTCTCCTGCCACGACAATTTCACGCTGTACGACCGCTTCACCGCTTACGCGGAAACAAACGGAGTCACGCTCGACGATTCGACGAAAGAAAAGATGAACGTCCTGGCCAATTCGTTCGTGTTCACTTCCCAGGGCACGTCGTTCATGCTCGCCGGGGAGGAGATGCTCCGCTCCAAAGGCAAGGATCTGACTGTCGCCCACAATTCGTACAACGCCACCGACGAAGTGAATCAGCTCGACTATTCGAACCTCGTCAAATATCCGGAAATGAACGCGGCCTATAAGAAGCTGATTGCTCTGAAGCAGGACAGCTCCGCGTTCCATCTCGGCGTAGAACAGGTCAAGGCTCTTCCGATTTATAAGTCCGCCGGTCTGATGAAGATCACCGCCTCGGACAACCACGAGTTCGTCTACGAGTTCCCAGTGACGGACGAAGGAAAGACTGTCGGAAGCGTGAAAGTCGTCCATGCGAACGCGGGAGAAGAGGGGAAGGAACTCGATCCGGTCGATTTCGAAGGATACGAGCTCTATCTCGACACGCTCTCTCCGGAAAGCAGTTCCCTCGTGCTTTCTTCCTCGACCCCGGTCAAGCCGTACCAGACGATTATCGGAGTGAAAAGAAGCGCGTAAGGAATTCCGAAAAAGAAGGAAAAAGTCCGGCGGAACGAACCGACGGACTTTTTCATAGGATTTGATTTTAAGAAAGAAGGAAGAAGTTCCCAATCAGGAGGGACGCGCTTTCCGAACTCGAGGAATCCGCGTTCGCAAGAGGCTTCAGTATGCCAATTCCGGTCAGGATCGAGACCACAATCAGCGGAATCAGGGCGATGACCGTGTTCCGGACCATGCGGATCTTCTCTTTTCTCCATTCCCGGACGTTCATGGTCTTTACTTTCGGGACGGAGAGGATGTTCAGCACGACGACCGAGGTCAGATAGATGAAGTAGTAATTGATGAGGAAGAGATAGAAGGCTTCGCCCATCATGATCCAGCGGGAATTGGCCAGAGAATACCCGACGACGCAGAGAGGAGGCATCAAAGCCGTGGCGATCGCTACGCCCGGGATGACGTTGTTGTATTCACCTTTCCTCGTCTGCCCGATGATGCCGGCGATGCCGCCGAAGACGGCGATGACGACGTCGTACCAGCCCGGGGAGCAGCGCGCCAGGATTTGTTCGGTCGGTTCCTTGATTGGGCTGATGAGAAAATAGAGGCAGGAAACGGTAATAGAGACGACGACCTGAATCACGAAGCCGAGCAGCCCCCGTTTGAAGATGTGGGCGTCCGCCGAGGCGGTGCCGTACGCCATCATGAGGATGCGGTTCATCAGAGGGGAAATCAGCATGGCGCCGATGATGACCGCGACTGAATTCAGGTTCAGCCCGACCGAGGCGATGAAGATGGCGCAGACCATGATGACCATGTTCGTGCCGGTGAATTTTCCCCCGCCCAGGATCCTGTCCTTGATTTCCTGATGCGTCGCCGTGTCGTCGACGATGGAGAAAAGGCACCTGAACCAGTACCGGACGTGGTCGGTCCACTTCTTGGATTCCTTTTCGTCCTCGAGCGTGATGGCGTCCGCGACGTCGATCCTGGTCTCGTCGGTGATGACCGTATCCGAAACCGCTACGGAAACAGCGTTTTCGTTTTCTTCCGGATGCTTTTCCGCGTCCATTTTTCCTGTCCCCCTTTCTTATGCGAATATTATACGGAGAAATGAAAGCGTTGGAAGTAAAAAAAGGAACAAATCCGCAAAGATTTGCTCCCTTTTTGTAAAATCTTCAGGTTTACTCGGTCCGCAGCGCTTCCACCGGGTCCTTTCTCGCCGCGGCCGACGCCGGAATCAGGCCGGCGACCATGGTAAGGCCGACGGAGACCGCGATGACGATGAGCGCGGTCGACCAGGAGAGGTTCGCAATCATGCCGAGTCCTGTCGAAACGCCCAGAGTCAGGTTCATGATCAGCTCGAAGACGTAGGTCAGCGCGATGCCGAACACGCCCGAAGCAAGACCGATGATGAACGTTTCCGCGTTGAACAAATGCGAGACATCCTTCTTGCGTCCGCCGATCGAGCGGATGACCCCGATTTCCTTGATGCGCTCCATGACCGAGACATACGTGATGATTCCGATCATGACCGTCGAAACGACGAGCGACAGAGACGTGAAGGCGATCAAAGCGATCGTGACGATGCTGATGATGCCGTTCACGAGGGTGATGAAGACCTGCAGGTCATCGTTGTACTTGACTTCGTCGCGGTCTTCCGCCTTCAGGGTCTTTTCCGCGTACACAACGTTCCCGTCCGCGTCTCTGGTCTCTTTCAGGACGATGTCCTTCTCCTTGTCGTTCCAGGTGTCGAGGTAATCCGTGACCTGGTATTTCTGATCGAAGTTTGTCGGATATATCTCAATCTTCGAAGGCAAATCCGAACCGCCCAGGGCGTGCAGGCTGAGGGAGTAGATGTTCATCCCCGAAGTGCCGAATCCGACTTCCGAGCCGAGCCCGAATTTTTTGGAAATGGCCTGGCCGTCGTAATAGACATCAATCTGATAATTGATACCCATACCCGTACCCACATCCGGAGAAGAGATATAAGAAGTGACATCCGTAGAACCCATGGCTTCCGCGGTGGCCTTGTACGTCGGGAAGTACTTCACGATCTCGGAATCCTTCCCGTCCGAAAGCATCTTCTCGGTAAAGGCCTTGGTGTAGTAAAGGCCGGAATTCAGCGAGCCGTAGAGCGTCCCTTCCTTCGGGGAGAGGATGCCGACGATCTTCATGTCCATTCCGTCCGTCCAGCGGTCGTCCTTCTCGTAGGTATACGTGAACGGAGACAAAGGATTCCCCGCCTGGGCCGTAAACACCGTGTCATTCGGAAAATAGGTGAATTTCTTCTTCAGAATCCTGTCGACCGCGACGGAATCGAGTTTCGCCTTCGCGTCGACCGTCTCATGGCTCGGAGTCAATTCGTCATCGTCGTTCTGTCCGGCGTAATAGTCGAGGATCGTTTCGAAATCGCTCTGGGAATAATAGCCCAGAAGCGTCATCAGGAGGTCGGTCGTCTCGTTGTCCTTATTGAGGACGAGGACCATTTCGTCCGCTTTTTCCGGATACTTTCCGGTCACGAGATCGTACTGGGACAGGATGTAGTCCGAATTCTCGAGCGTCTGGGAAACGATGCTCGACAGGCTCGAGATCAGAGAAGTGTACGCGGCGTACTTTCCGTCGTTAGCTTCCGAGAGGATGGCCTTGGCGATGCCTTCGATCCCGGTCAGGGAATACGTGGTCGTCTTTTCGGCCCCGCTATCGGCGGCGTCGCGGATCGTGACGTCCGTATAGAGGTTGTTGAACACGTCGATCCCGTAATATTTCTCGATTGCCTGGTAATACTCGATAGGCATCTGGTCGATGAAGCGGACGTAATCCTCGTTGATGTCGTTCGAAATCGCCGAAGAGGACAAGGACGCCAGCTGTTCGATCAGGTAATCGACGTCAATCTTTCCGTCATCGATGCTGTCACGAACAGTCTTGGCCATGCCCATGCCGCTGACTTTGTTGACCATCGCGCTTAAATCCAGCGAGTTGGTCGCGACGTAGACCGGGTTGCCCGAGAGCATGTCGTCCTCGGTCCCGTTGATGTAGCCCGTGACGCCCGAAGAGACCGCTATGACCGCCGAGACGCCGACGATGCCGATGGAGGCGGCGATTGTGACGAGCGCCGTCCTCTTCATCTTGGAACGGAGGTTCTTCGCCGAGAGCTTGAAGGCCGTCCACCAGGACATCTTGGCCTTTTCTTTCTCTTTATTCGGTTCCTTCGAGAGTTCCTCGTAGGATTCCTTCTTTTCTTCCTCGAGGGAGTACGGGTTCGAGTCTCCGATGACCTCCCCGTCCTTGAGGTTGATAATGCGCGTCGAATAACGGTTCGCGAGGTCCGGGTTGTGCGTGACCATGATGACGAGCTTCTCTTTCGAGATTTCCTTGATCAGGTCCATGATCTGGACCGAGGTCACCGAGTCGAGGGCGCCGGTCGGTTCGTCCGCGAGAAGGATGTCCGGCTCGTTGACCAGGGCGCGCGCGATGGCGACCCTCTGGCACTGTCCGCCGGAGAGCTGGTTCGGCTTCTTGGTGTACATGCCCGCCAGGCCGACTTTGTCCAGGGCTTCCCTCGCCCTTTTCTTCCGTTCTTCCTTCCCGAGGCCAGCGATCGTCAAAGCGAGAGCGACGTTCTCTTCTATGTTCTCGTGCGGGATGAGGTTATAGGACTGGAAGACAAAACCGATGTGGTGGTTGCGGTAGATGTCCCAGTCGTGGTCGGTGAATTCCTTGGTGGAGCGCCCCAATAGGTACAGGTTCCCGGACGTGTAGTGGTCCAGTCCGCCGATGATGTTGAGCGTCGTGGTCTTGCCGCAGCCGGACGGGCCGAGGATGGAGACGAATTCGTTCCGCCGGAACGCCAGGGTCACGCCCTTCAGGGCCGCGACTTCCATGTCGCTCGTCTTGTAGATTTTGGTGATGTTTTCAAGTCTGAGCATCTTCTCTTCTCCTTTCGCACGAAGGACGGATTCTTTCAAGGAAAGAATACTTGATATTTTCCTCTTCCGTCACCCAAATGCTCCGATTCTTTAAGGCAGGAAGACGGAAACCGCTTCCATTCAGTCGACCTGAACGGAGAAATCCTTCCGGTACACTTTTTCGAGGACTTCCTTCGTCCCGCGCATGAATTCCTTCGCGTCTTTCTTCATCAGTTCCCCGAGCGGATAGAACTTCAGTTCCTTCGATTCCCCGTCGTTGATCTTCAGAGCGGAGGCGCCCTGAGTTTCCGTTAAGAAGAACAGGTCCAGGTAATACGTGATGTCCCCGTTCGGATAGACGTACTTCTCCTTTTCACCCGAACGGACAAAGAGCAGTCTCGCTTCCCCGATATCGAGATTCGTCTCTTCCTTCACTTCCCGTTTCAGGCCTTCCAAAGCCGTCTCGCCCAGATTGAGCCCTCCCCCGGGTACGCAGAGTTCCCCGGTGTCGCTCCTTTTTTCGAGCAGGACTTCCTCCTGCTTATTCAGGATCACCGCGGCGACCCCGACCGAGAGGACTTCCCCGTGGCCGACGTACGAGCGGATATAACGGATGTAGTCTTTCATGAGTGTTTTCTTCCCTCTTCTCATTCTAACTTGAATCCGGGAAGAAAGGGGAAGCGAAAGGTTTTCGAAACCTGTTTCCTCTTATGGTAAAATGAATACCCGGAAAGAGATACCCGTATGAAAAAGACCCGTCTGATCCTGCTGTCCGTGTTCGTCCTCCTAACTTCCTGCCCCCAAGGAAGTTCTGTCTTTCCGTCTTCCGCTTCGGAAGAAATTCCCAGCGAAACGTCCTCGGAAAAAGCGGAATCTTCCTCCCAAACGAGCAAGGCCGCTACCGACAGAAAGATTTCCTTTTACGCAATCAACGACTTCCACGGGGCGGTCGACGAAAGCGGGAACGATGCCGGAATTCTGAAAATCGGGTCGTATCTCAAGGAAAAGAAGAAAGAAGGTAACACCGTCCTGATCAATTCCGGGGACATGTTCCAGGGTTCGCTCGCCTCGAACTATAACTACGGGGCGCTGCTGACCGACTGCATGAACACAATCGAGTTCGACTGCATGGCTTTAGGCAACCACGAGTTCGACTGGGGACAGGGCGTCATTGCGAAAAACCGCGCCAGAAAAGATTCGGTCACCTCTTATCAGACGCCGTTTTTAGGGGCGAACATCTACCGGTACGACATCGATACGGACAAAACCTTAGGATTCGCGGATCTGGTAGATCCTTATATGGTCACCGTTCTCGACAACGGCCTGAAGGTCGGAATCATCGGGGAAATCGGAACGGACCAGATCACTTCGATCACGTCGAATTACGTCGACGATCTGACGTTCACCGATCCCATTTCCAAGGCCGAGGAACTTTCGGACGAGCTGCGCACGCAGAAAGGCTGTGACGTCGTCGTCCTTTCTTTCCACGGGGACGTTTCCGAACTGATGGGGACGGGTCTTACGGACGTCAGCCCGGTCTCGGACAAACGCTACATCGACGCCGCCTTCTGCGCCCATACGCATAGGAGGGAACTCGAAGAAGAGAACGGCGTCCCGTTCATCCAGTCCGCCTGCTACGGGCAGTACATCGGAAACGTCGAGCTGAACGTCTCGCCCGACGGGAACGTGACCTGCCACACGTACACGAATCTCAAAGCGCGCAACTGCGTCCCTTCCGAATACGACGCGCGCCTTTCCGAAATCGTCCGTTCGTACGAGGCCGAATCGGATAAAGCCGGAGACGAAGTCCTCGGGACAATTTCATCGTACCTGAGCAAGGGCGAAGTCCCGCTGCTCGTGACCGAGGCGATGGCGGATGCGGCAGAAGACGCCGGATATTCCATCGACTACGCGGTCTGCAACGCGGGCCGCTCGGAATTATACGCCGGAAAGGTCGATTACCGGACGCTCTACAGGGCCATTCCGTTCGATAACGAAATCTACATCGCCGAAGTCAAAGGCTCCGAACTGAGGAACGAGATTCAATGGAATGCGATGGCCCGTCTCGATCCGAAACCGTTCGAAGATTCCAAGTATTACACGATTGCCGTCATCGATTACCTGGCGACCCACCGGAACTCCTCGAGAGATTACGACTACTTCCCTTCGCTCAACATCGTCGGGAGCTTAACAAAAGACGGCGGGCCTTACCGCTACCGGGACGTCACCGCGGACTATCTCCGCTCGCAGGGAACCGTCAAAATCGATTCATCATCCGCGAAGCACAACACAGCTCTTCTCGGTTCTTCCGTCACGTTATAGGCGGGAAAATATACTGGTAAAAAAAGCGAAGGGCTCAGTCCTTCACTTTTTCGTGGGCGAAATGGTCGTAGAGCGTCCGGATGGAATGTTCGAAATCCTTATTCGAGACGCCGACGATGATGCTGTATTCCTCGACGTCCTGGTCGATCAGGACGATGTTGATTCCTTCCTGTCCGAAGACAGAGAGGATGCGTCCGGACGTGCCAGGCTTCTTAACCATGTTTTCTCCGACGACCGCGACTAGGGCGATGTCGTTCACTTCCCCGATGGATTCGATGTCCTCGATCCGGTTCAGTTCCGAGACGAGGTCGTAATACCGTTCCTCAAGTTTTGCCTTTTCGAAGACGACCGTGAACGAATCGATCGACGTCGGGACGTGCTCGACCGCGACGTGGTATTTCGCAAAGAGGTTGAGCACCTGGAGCAGGACCGTGAGCTTGTCCGCGTTTCTCTTTTTCATAAACACCAGCGCGGAGTAATTCTTCTTCCCGGTGATGCCCGTGATGAGGTGGTGCGTCTTGTTGACCGTGTTCCGCTCGATGTACGTCCCGCCTTCTTCCGGGGCGAAGGTGTTGAGAATCAGAATAGGAATATTCTCGTCGGCAAGAGGAAGCACCGTCTCCTGATGGATGACGTTCGCCCCCATCGAGGAGAGTTCCCTCAGCTCGTTATAGGAAACATAGGAGATTCTCCTCGGGTTCGGGACGAAAGCCGGGTTGCACATGTAGAATCCCGAGACGTCGGTGAAGTTCTCGTACAGATTCGCGTGGCAGCCTTTGGCCAGATACGAACCCGTGACGTCGCTTCCGCCTCTCGAGAACAGGCAGATGGAGCCGTTCGGGTACGACCCGTAGAATCCCGGGACGACCATGTAGTCGTGCTCGAGGGAGGCCTTCTCGATCCGGGCGTTCGTCTCCGCGTCGTTGACCTTCGAATCGTAATCGAAACGAATCAGGTCCTTCGAATCGACGAAATCGAATCCGAGATAACCCGCCATCAGTTTCGCCGAAAAGTATTCCCCGCGCGAGACCAGTTCCTCCTCGGAAATCGAATTCGCCTCGATCCGTTCCGCGAGGCGGTCGAATTCCTCTTCGAGATGGCACTGCAGACCCAGTTCGTCCTGAATCTTCAGATAGCGGTTTTCGACTTCCTTCAGCAGGGGTGTCGCGTCGACGTGGTACTTCCTGTGCTGGTAGATCAGATACAGCAGATCCGTAATCTTGTTATCGGATTTATCCGCCTTTCCCAAGGCGGAAACGACGACGACATGACGGCTTTTATCGGAAGTGACAACTTTCTTGACCTGTTTGAAGTTTTCCGGAGTGGCGACCGAGGATCCGCCAAATTTGCAGACTTTGTACATCGTTATTTTCCTTCCCTAACGATGATGGCTTTAACAATCTGAACCGCGTTCGACGCCGCGCCCTTGCGGACGTTGTCCGCGCAGGTGTAGAGGAGCAGGCCGTTATCGACGGCGAGGTCCTTGCGGATCCTCCCGACGTAGACGTCGTCGGTTCCCCGGGCAATAGTCGAGACCGGATAAACGTGGTGCGCCGGATCGTCGAGGACCTTGATGCCCGGATAGGCCGAGAGGACTTCTCTCGCCCTTGAGACCGAGACGGGCTTCTCGAATTCAGCCTGGATCGAAACTCCGTGCGCCACCGGAACCGGGACACGGACGCAGGTCGCCGAGATCCGGATGGAACCGTTATGGAGAATCTTCCTTGTCTCGTTGACCATCTTCATTTCTTCCTTGGTATAACCTTCGTCGTTAAAGACGTCGATTTCCGGAATGCAGGTCTTCGAGATGTCGTACGGATAGAACTGATTCTTCTCCCCTCTCTGGCAGCGTTCGAGATCGTCGAGCCCTTTCTTCCCCGAACCGGATACGGACTGGAAGGTCGTGTACGTGACCTTGGTCAGTCCGAACTCGTCGTCCAGCGGTTTTAGAGGCAAAACGGACTGAATCGTCGAGCAGTTCGGATTCGCGATGATTCTCGATTTGGTCAGGTAATCGTCCAGATTGATTTCCGGAACAATCAGGGCGCAGTCCGGATCCATTCTCCAGCAGGACGAATTGTCCACGACGAGCGCGCCTTCTTCGGCGGCGACCGGCGCCCATTCCTTACTGACGGAAGCGCCGGCGGAGAACAGAGCGAAGTCAACTCCTTTAAAGCATCCCTTCTCCAACCCGCGCACTTCGACTTCCTTTCCTTCGAACGGAAGTTTCTTCCCGACGCTTCTAGGCGAGGCGAAGGCTCTTAACTCCCTTACTGGGAGATGATATTCCTCGATAACTTTTAAAAACGTCCTTCCGACTAGACCCGTCGCTCCGACGACGGCAAACACGTATTCTTTCATGATTCTTCCTCCTTACTCTTCCAGTAGGCAGACGAATTTCGCCTGTTCCAGCTCTTCTTTCTTCGGGGAAACGGCTTTTTTCATCTCCCCGTCCTGCGAGAACAGCAGATACGTCCCGCTTAAAGAAGCAGCGATGCCGAGCTTCCCTTCCAGTTCCGGATAAGGGTACGCGCATCTTTTTTGAACCCGGACGAGATCGCTTAGGATTGCGCTCGCGGTCGGATACCGTCCCGCGCCTTTTCCGACGTACTCGAGTTCCCCGTTATAGCGATCTTCGATCAGTATGGCGTTCGTCTCGTTCCTTATGCCAGCCAGTGGCGAAGAGGACCTGTACGCACAGGGAACGACCAGGACACTGTACGAATCCCCCTGTTTTTCAATCCGCACGGTCTCTTTCAAGACCCGGCGCATTTCCCGGATTTTTTCTAAAATCTCCGCGTCGATGTTCTCGATTCCGAAATGCGGGATATCTTCGTTCCGCACTTCCTTTTTGGAAACGAGGCTTGTCAGGATGTTCGCCTTCCGCACGAGGTCGATTCCCTCCAAGTCGGCGGACGGATCTTTTTCGGCGAAGCCTTTCAGCTGGGCTTCCTTCACGGCGTCCAGAAACGGAACGTTCTCTTCCTGCATCTTCGTCAGGATGAAATTGTCCGTGCCATTCAGAATTCCTTCCAGCGAGACGATTTCGTCGAAATCCTTCTGGACCGTCAGTAAATAGATGAGCGGGATTCCTCCTCCGACCGAAGCTTCGAACTGGAACGAAACCCCGTGTTCGTTGGCGAGCTTCAAATATTCCCCGAGATGCTTCGAGACGGTCTCCTTGTTCGACGTGACGACGTGCTTTCCGTTCTTCAGAGCTTCCGTAATGACCGGATAAGCCTTCTCGTCCCCGCCGAGGCATTCGACAACGGCGGAAACGGCCGGATCGGAGAGAATCTTCCCCGCGTCGGTCTCGAGCAAATCCCCGACTTCCCCGTACCGGGACGGGCGGTCGAAGATCTTCACGACCTTCATGTTCTTCTGAGAGGAGACCATGTCGCAAACTCCTCTTCCGACAGTCCCGTATCCGAAAAGAGCGATGTTAAGCATGGGCGCTGACCTCCACTTTCGAGACATACGGCAGATTGCTCAGTTCCTTCGACAGCTCTTCCAGCGAGCAGTCCGCTTTCGAATAATCGATTTTTATCGAGACGAACGCGACATCGTGCATCGGCGTGTTCTGATAGATGTTCAGCACGTTCGCCCGGTGATGCGAGATGACGTTGAGGACGGAATTGAGAACGCCTTCTTTGTCTTCGACTTTGACGGAGAAAACGGCGCTCTTCTTCTTTTCCTTTTCTTCCGGACGGAAGACGTAGTCGCGGTACTTGTAGAAGACGCTGCGTGAGATTCCTTCCTTGCGGCACGCGTCAGAGACATTCATCCCCGAGCGGGAAATGTCTTCTTTGGCCAGGGCGACTTTGAGCAGCGCTTCCGGTAGCTTCGAGACGCTGACGAGCAGATACGAATCATTCATCATCTTGTTCCTCCTCTAGGATCTGAGCACCCTTGGAATCCGTCCGGACGTCCTCGATCCGGTAGGAAACGAGCTTGTCGTTTAATTCCGATAAAGCCGAAGTGAAAGCCTTCTCTTCTTTAGGGGTCGTAAAAGCAATCATCGCCGAACCGGAGCCGGAAATCGTGAACGGAATCCCGTATCGTTCAAAAACTCCGTCAATTACCTCGTAATCCGGAATTAGCTTCTTCCGGTACGGCACGTGCAGACAGTCCTTCACGGCTTCTTTTAACAGGGCGGCGTTTCCTTCTTTCAGAGCGGAAAGAAGAAGCAGGAGATGGGAGGAAGTGTAGACCGCGTCCTCCCTTGAGACGAAACCGGGCAGAACCTTCCTCGCCTCTTTGGTCGACACTTCGAACGGCGGGATGAACAGGTGGAACGTCCAGTCCTTATGTACTTCTTCTTTTAAGAACGCGTGCGAATCCCCTGTCGTCGCCGAGCAAACCAGTCCGCCTAAGAGGCAGCACGCGGCGTTATCCGGATGGCCTTCTAGTCTGACGGCGAGTTCGAGGACTTCTTTCTTGGAGAGTTTCCTGTTCAGCATCTCGTTCGCCCCGAGAAGGCCGGTCAGGATGCCGGCAGCGGAACTTCCTAAGCCTCTTGAAATTGGGATTTCCTGTTTCTTCTGGACAATCCGTACGGGAATAGGGGACATTTTCAAATTCTCGAACACGGTCTTATACGAAGAAAGGACGAGGTTCTCTTCCCCGTTCAGGGATTCGAATCCTTCCGTGGAAAATTCGGACGACGGGAGGAATTCCGTCTCGTTATAAAGGCTTAAGGCGATGCCGGCGATATCGAATCCGGGCCCGAGGTTTGCGCTCGTCGCGGGAACTTTCACCATGAACGGACGGGGTTCGAGATGCCTTTCGGCTTCTTCCTTGCTTAACGGATACGCTTCGGTCGAAGAGGAAAGGACTTTCTTCATGGCCGAAGGAAGGGAAAGAGGTGAGTTTTGCAAAAGATTCTCCAAGGAAGATAAAGAGGGGTCTAGCTGAATCTTCAGGGCTTTCAAAACGGTCTCGGGGAATTTCAGAGGAGAAGCAGTCGATACGAGCAGGACACGGCGGGGAGAATTTTCTTTCTCATGGTACTTCTTATAGGCCGCGTAGGCGACGGCGCTGTGCGGATCGAAGTAATACGAATGTTCCTTTACTCCTTCGCGCATGGCTTGTTCGGTCTCTTCCTCGGAGGCGCAGTACGCAGAAAATTCCTGACGGATCCTTGATAATTCGTCCTGAGTAATTTCGAATTCCTTCTTTTCCTTCAAATCCCTCATCTCCTTCGATACGGTCTTTTCGTCCGAATAGTGGAACAGGAGACGCTCGAGGTTCGAGGAAATCAAAATGTCCATGCTCGGGGAAATCGTCTTGATAAATTTCCGGTGAAGGTCGTACTTCCCGGTCGAGAAGAAATCCGTGAGGATCCGGTTTGAGTTCGAAGCGACGACGAGCTTATGGATCGGCAGAGACATCCTCTTGGCGTAGTATCCAGCCAGGATATCCCCGAAGTTCCCGCTCGGGACGATAACGTCGATTTTTTCTCCTTCACGAATCTTCCCTTCTTCGACTAGGGAGATATACGAAGCGTAATAATACACGATTTGAGGAAGGAGACGCCCGATGTTGATGGAGTTCGCGGACGTGTATCCGTCCTTTTCCTTTTGGACGAGGAGCTTCTTGATCAGGGACTGGCAGGTATCGAAGTTGCTGTCTTTTAAGGCATAGGCACGTGCGGAAGGACCGGTGAAATAAAGCATCTGCTTTTCCTGCAGCTGGGCGACTCCGCCCTCGGGATAGAAGACCGTGACGGGGATGTCAGATTCCGAGAATGAGGAAAGGACCGCCGAGCCGGTATCCCCGCTCGTCGCGGTCAGGATGTGGACGGGCTTCGTCCCCGGATGTTTCTTCTTCGCTTCTTCCAATAGATACGGAAGGATCGACAAAGCCATGTCCTTGAACGTCAGGGTCTGACCGTGGAACAGTTCGAGGACGGAAAGGTTTCCGAATTGAGCGAGTCCGAAGATCTCTTCTTCGAAATGGGCAGAATCGTACGCCTTTGAGGCGCACGAACGGATTTCGTCCTCCGTATAATCGTCGAGATAAAGAGAGAGGATCTTCGATGCGAGCTCCGCGTAGGAAAGATTTTTCAGATTTCGGTAATCCAAAGTGGGAATTTCTTGCGGAACAAAAAGGCCTCCGTCGGGGGACAGCCCGTCGAGAATCGCCTCGGACGCGTGAACCCGGATGGAAGAATTTCTGGTGCTTATGAACATTTTTCTGTACCTGCCTCTGATAGTATAGTCTGTACTTGTATTATATACAAATGTATTCCTTAGGAGGACACTCCCGCCTTCAAGCGGATGAGTGAGTAAGCCGTATTCTCCCCCGCCTTTGCACCATCGGTCATGGCTTTCCTGATAGGCCTATCTCCCCGCGAACCATGATAGAGGCGGAGATTCATCGCAGCGTCCGGTTTTCCATTTCGTCCTTCTTTTGATAGAATAAAGTTAAGAAGGAAGCCAGGTATGCCGAAAGAGGAAATTTCTAAAGAAAAGATCGATGAAACCTACACAGGGATTTCTTTTTTCCTGCGCGATTCGAAGATCCGCGTCAACGACGTGTTCTCCTACCCGGTCGGAGAAATCTATTCGATCGATCGTCCGCTCGTGCTGACTTCCGAGGAACCGGCTCTGCCCTCCGGGACGAGAATCTATGTCGCGACGAACCGGGCCAGACCGGCTGCAGATAAAAAAGGAAATACCTCGCTTACGAGCGTCGTCCTGCCGGCACATTCCAAGTTCAAGCTGATTACCCGCCTCACGTCCGTGACACAGGCGGTGCTGTTCTTCCTGCATGTTCCCGACGAGGGATACGAGGCGTTCCGGGGAGAGCCTTCGGAAGTGGACCGTCTGCTGACGAACGTCGTCAAAGGCGCCTTCGAAGACGAGACGGCGGGAAGGAAATCCGGTTTGCCTGACAAAACTTACGAAAGCTCGGTCTGCCCCGACTTCCGCCCGATTCCCCAAACCAAAGCCTGAGAAAAAGAGAACTCCTGAAAGCCGGAGTTCTCTCTTTTTGTTTATTTTCCTTCGCGTTCCTGGATGTTCGAGAGCATCAGCTTGATGCGGTTTTCCTGATTGACCTTGGTCGCGGAAGGATCGTAGTCGATCGCGGCGACGTTCATGTCCGGGCAGAGTTTCTTGAGCGGTCGGATCATGCCTTTCCCGACGATGTGGTTCGGCAGGCAGCCGAACGGCTGGCAGCAGACGATGTCGCGCACGCCGCCTTCGGCCATCGTGACCATCTCCGAGGGAATCAGCCATCCCTCTCCCATCTTGACCCCCTGATCGATGATCTTGGACGTGTTCTTCCGGATGGTCTCGAAGTCGTCGAAGGGGACGTACTGGGTCCCTTCGAGCATCTTCGCCTGTTTCCGCGTCATGGAGAGGAGGATCTTATACCCGAGCTTGGCGAAGACGTGGGAAACCCTGTTCCTTCCGTAGCGCTTATAGTCGTTTTCGGAATTGACGAGGCAGTAGAGCAGGAACTCCATCAGGGAAGGATTATGCACCTCGCAGCCTTCCGAGACGAGGAACTCGTTCAAATCGTTATTCGCCAGAGCGCTGTATTTGACGTAGATTTCCCCGACGATTCCGACCTTCGGTTTCCGTTTTTCCGGAATTTTGATTTCGTCGAAGGCACGAATCATGTAACGGTAATTCTTCTTCACCTGATAGAACCCGTGTCCGTTCAGACGTTCCTTGATGTAGTTGAAAACATCGTCGCGGATTTTGTCCGCCTGTCCTTTTTCCGTTTCGTACGGGCGGGTCTGGTTGTAGAGGTTCATCAGCATGTCCCCGTACAAGACGCAGTACATGCCTTCTAACAGCATCTTCGGCGTGAACGGGAGGGAGCGTTCCTTCTCGAGACCGGAGACGTTGAGCGAGAGGACCGGAACCTGCGGGAACTGGTCCTTCATGGCCTTGCGGATGAGTGAGATGTAGTTCGAGGCGCGGCAGCCTCCGCCGGTCTGAGTCATCAGAACGGCCGTGTTGGTCAGATCGTATTTCCCCGACTGCAGTTCGGAAATGAACTGTCCGGTGACGAGGATGGCCGGGTAGCAGGCGTCGTTATGGACGTACTTCAGGCCGGTGTCCTTGACGATTCTTCCCTTGGTCTCGCACATCTTCATACGGTAGCCGTGCTTGGTGAACATGTCCGCGAGGAGGCGGATGTGGGAAGGGAGCATGTCCGGAATCAGAATCAGCGTTTGTTTTTTGCGCAGTTCCTTAAAGAAACGCGAGCGTTCAGACATTTTTCTCTTCCTCCTCGTTCTTTTCCTCGATGGCCGCCTTCAGGGAGCGCAGGCGGATGCGGGTCGCGCCGAGGTTACTGATTTCGTCAATCTTCAGCTGCGTGTAGATCTTCCCGTTCTGTTCGAGAATCCTGCGCACCTCGTCGGTCGTGATGGCGTCGAGCCCGCAGCCGAACGAGACGAGCTGGCCCAGGTTCATGTCCTTCTGGGTCGAGACGTAGGATGCCGCCTCGTAGAGACGGGCGTGGTACGTCCACTGGTTCAGGACCCCGGTCTTCACCTTGTCCTTCACTTTGTAGGCGACGGTGTCCTCGGTGACGACGGCGAAATCGAGGGAGTTCAGGAGCTTGTCGATCCCGTGGTTGATCTCCGGGTCGACGTGGTACGGACGACCGCAGAGGACGATGATCGGTTTATGTTCCTTCCGCGCGGAAGAAATGATCTCGTCCGCCTTGGAACGGATGTCCTTAAAATACGCCTCGAGCGCCTCGAACCCTTTGTCGAGCGCTTTGCGCACTTCGTGTTTTTTAACCCCGTACGGCGAAAGCATCTTCATCAGGGTTTCGGCGGTCTTGGAACGGTTGTTGAGATCGATGAACGGGTCGCGGAAGTTGTCCGCGTTCAGAGCGAGGTTATTCTTCTTCAGCAGTTCCCCGTAATAGGCCACGACCGGGCAGTTGAAGTGGTTGTCGCTCTTTTCCTCGTCGATGTTGTACGACGCGGCCGGATAGAAGATGAAATCGACCTTCTTCTCGAGCAGTGCCTCGATGTGCCCGTGCATAAGCTTGGCCGGGTAGCAGACGGTATCGGAAGGAATCGTGTGCTGGCCTTTGAAATAGAGATCCCGCGAGGATTCGCCGCTGATTTCGACGTTGAATCCGAGTTCGTGGAAGAACGCGTCCCAGAGCGGGAGCTGTTCGTACATGCCTAAGGACAGAGGGAGACCCACGGTCGCCTTGGCCTTTTCGTAATTCGGTAAGAGCTTACTCAGACGCTTATATTTATACGCGTACAGATCGAGCGCGTCGGATTTGATTGGTTTTCCTTCGCCCTTTTCGCATTTGTTTCCGGAAATGAACGAGCGCTTGTCCGAAAAAAGGATGATGGTCAGGTTGCAGTGCGCGCCGCAGCCCTTGCAGACGGTCGGGAACGACCGGTACGAGAAGCGCTCGAGTTCTTCCTTCGTGATGAATTTCTTTCCGGAGGCGTTTCCTTTCTGTTTGGCGTAGAGCGCCGCGCCGAAAGCGCCCATCAGCCCGGCGATGGTCGGACGGACGACTTCGCGTCCGGTTTCCATCTCGAAAGCGCGTAAGATCGCATCGTTCAAAAACGTCCCGCCCTGGCAGACGATCTTCTTCCCGAGCTGGTCGGGGGAGGTGAAACGGATGACCTTGTAGAGGGCGTTCTTGACGATGGAGGAAGAAAGGCCGGCGGAAATGTCCGGTAAACTTGCCCCTTCCTTCTGCGCCTGCTTGACGCTTGAGTTCATGAAGACCGTGCAGCGCGATCCGAGCTCGACCGGATGTTTCGCGTAGAGTCCGAGCCGGGCGAAATCCTGCACGCCCATGCCCATCGCGTTCGCAAAAGTCTGGATGAACGAGCCGCAGCCCGAGGAGCAGGCTTCGTTGAGCATGATGGAATCGATGGTGCCGTTCTTGATGCGGAAGCACTTCATATCCTGCCCGCCGATGTCGATGATGAAATCGACGTCCGGTTCGAAGTAGGAAGCCGCCTTGTAGTGCGCGACGGTCTCAACGAGGCCGTATTCGACTTTGAGCGACGACTGGATCAGGTTCTCGCCGTATCCGGTGACCGCCGAAGTAACGATGTTCAGTTCCGGCGAGGCTTTCGCGTAGATGTCCTTCACCTGGCTGACGATGGTATCGATCGGACGCCCTTTGTTCGTGGAATAGGACTGGTAAAGGATCTTGTTGTCCTCGGAAAGAAGGATGAGCTTGGTCGTTGTCGACCCGGCGTCGATGCCGAGGTAGGCGTTTCCTTTATACGTCTCGAGCGGAGCGTAATCGACGTGAAAATCGTCGTGGCGCTTCTTGAAAGCTTTGTATTCCTCTTCGGAATGGAAGAGCGGCTTCCCGTAGATGATGGCGTCGCTGAGGTCCGCGTTCAGGATATCCTGATCGAGTTCGTCGAGCGTATAGGTCTTGCTGTTCTTCCCGGCGAAAAGAGCGGCACCGATCGCCATGAAGACCGGGGCGTTCTCCGGGAAAAAGGAGGATTTTTCATCGAGGTTCAGACGGTCGACGAACGCTTTCTGCAGGCCTTTCAGGAAATGCAGAGGTCCGCCTAAAAACAGGACGTTCCCTTTGACTTCGCGCCCCTGGGCGAGTCCGGAGAGGGTCTGGTCGACGACCGCGCGGAAGATGGACATAGCGACGTCTTCCCTGGCCGCGCCCTGGTTGAGCAACGGCTGGACGTCGGACTTGGCGAAGACCCCGCAGCGCGAGGCGATCGGATAGATTCTCTTGTAGTTCAGGGCGAGCCTGTCGAGTTCGGAGATGTCGACGTCGAGCAAAGCGGCCATCTGGTCGATGAACGCGCCGGTCCCGCCCGCGCAGGATCCGTTCATGCGCTCCTCGAGCCCGCCGGTCAGGAAGATGATCTTGGCGTCTTCCCCGCCGAGCTCGATGACAACGTCGGTCTGCGGATAAAACGCGTTGACGGCCAAAAAAGCCCCCTGGACTTCCTGGACGAAGGGGATGCCGCTCCGCTCGGAAAGGCCGAGACCGGCCGAACCGGTGATGCAGACCTTGAAGACTTTGTCCGCGAACTTCCCGCGGATGGCTTCGATCTGTTTCGACGCGGCTTCCTTGACTTTCGAAAAATGGCGCTCGTAATGCGAGTAGAGGACGTTGTTGTCTTTGTCGAGGACGACGGTCTTGACGGTCGTCGAGCCGACGTCGATCCCCAACCGGTAGATTTCTTTTTTTTCTTCGTTCATCTCTTCAGTGTTTCCTGACGGATAAGACGGATTCTTTTTCCGCTTTATTTAATGTACGCACTTTCCGCGGGCGAAACAAGAAAAAAGCAAAACCTAGTTCCCGTAGGGAAAGCAAAACTATACATTCGCGGGCAATTGTTAGGCCAGATGGGCTTTGATGTAGTCCTCGCAGGCCTTTAAAGCCTTCGAGCGGTGGGACACCGAATCCTTTTCTTCGGCGGTCGCCTGTCCGAAGGTCTTCTTCAGTTCGGTGCTGTAGAAGAAAGGATCGTAACCGAAGCCGTGTCCGCCGAGAATCGAGTCGAGGATGATGCCTTCGGTCTTCCCGACGAAGACGTGGTCCTCCCCGTCGAAATTGACTAGGGAGATGGCGGCGGTGTAGTTGGCGCTGCGGTCGGCCTTGCCCTTCAGCATCTCCTGCAGGGCCTTCATCTTCTCCGTGTACGGGCTTCCTTCCATGAAGCGGGCCGAGTGGATGCCCGGGAACCCGCCGAGGGCGTGAATCTCGAGCCCGGAGTCGTCGGCGATGACGATGCGGTCTTTTAAGCGGTCGCCGACGTCGTGCGCCTTGATGAGGGAATTTTCCTCGAAGGTCGTCCCGGTCTCCTCGGCTTCGATTTTCATCCCAAGATCGGCGATCGAGCGGACGGTGAACCCGAGGGGTTCGAGCATCCTTTTGAATTCGGCGACCTTGCCCGGGTTATGGGTGGCAATGACGACTTCGTTCTTTTCCATATTGTCTGATTTCCTTCCACGGCCATTATAGACCATAAAAAGGCCTTTTCCGAACAGGAGAACGGGAAGAAAATCCGGTAGAGAGCCTATGGGAGGACGTAGAAAGACAGTAGAGAGACTCTACGGAGGTTCTTTTTTATAATCGGAATAGAAAGTAAACGCGTCTTTTGCACGCGGGTCAAGAAGGAGGCGAATACCCTATGGCGGACGAGTCTTATGTGGTCTATACGGATTCCTGCGCAGATTTGAGCAAGGATCTGGTCGAAGAGGCGGACATTCACGAATGCGAGCTTTCTTTCCTCTTGGAAGGAAAGTCGTATCTCAATTATTACGACCAGCGGGAAATCTCGACCCACGAGTTCTTCGAGAAGATGCGGAACGGAGAGGTCGTCAAGACTTCGCAGGTCAGCCCGGGCCAGTTCCTCGAAGCCTGGGACCCGGTCCTGAAATCCGGAAAGGATATCCTTTACATCGCTTTCGCCTCGGCGCTTTCCGGCACGATCAACAGCGCGAGGGAAGCCAAGGAATATCTAAACCAGAACTATCCGGAGCGCACGATCGAGATCGTGGACTCCAAGTCGGCTTCGACCGGTCAGGGATATTTGGTCTACGAAGCCGGGAAGAACCGTCTGAACGGCATGGGTCTGAAAGAGAACAAGGAATGGATCGAGACGCGCCGCCTGCATCTCGCCCACTGGTTCACTATCGACGATTTGAACATCCTGAAGCGCGGCGGCCGTCTTTCCGCGTCCAAGGCGTTCTTGGGGACCATGTTCCGCTTGAAGCCGGTCCTGCACGTCGATAACGACGGCAAGCTCGTCCCGATGCAGACCGTCCGCGGAAGGAAGCAGTCGCTGATGGCGATGATCCAGCGTTTCGCCGACACGGCTATCGAGCCGGAGAAGAATCCGGTCATGATCGTCCAGGCCGACGACATGATCACGGCGAAGTGGCTCGGGGACAAGCTGAAGCAGGATTACCGCGTCCCGAAAGTGACCTACTGCGACCTCGGTCCGGTCATCGGAGCCCACTGCGGTGGAAACACGATAGGGCTTTTCTTCTGGGCAACGGAGCGTTAAAATAAATTTGATTTCTTTCTCATTTATTTTAGTGAGATTCAAAGTGAGGTTATTTTAAAGTGTTCAGAAACAGCATAAACAATGAACCCTGCGTGCGTGTGTTCGCTCTCGGTGGTTTGGACGAGAGCGGGAAAAACATGTACTGCATCGAGACCGTGGATTCGATCTTCGTCATCGAAGCCGGTCTGAAATACCCGGATATCTCGAATCCGGGCGTCGACTACATCATCCCGGACATGGATTATCTGAAGAACCGCGCCAGCAAGATTAAGGCGGTCATCGTTTCCCATGCCCACGACGACGAGTACGGAGCCCTTCCGTATTTCTTAAAGAAAGTCGCGAACGTCCCGATCTACACGACCGAGACTGTCAGAAGCTTCGTCCTGGCGGATTACCAGAAGCGCTACGGCTCTCTGTTCCATTTTCACATTATCAAACCGTCGGACGATCTGATGATCTCGGGCTACCCGTTCCATTTCTTTGAAACGTCCCACACGGTCGCCGAATCCTTCGGGTTCTCGGTCGACACGCCGGCCGGCTCGATCGTCTATACCGGGGACTACATCTCGGATTTCTCCGCGACGGGCCACTTCAAGTTCGACCTTTCTAAAATCGCCAAGATCGCCGAGGAACACAAGACGCTGCTCATGATGGCCGAATCCGCGGGCGCGGACAAGCCGGGCATCGTCTCGCCGACGCATAAGCTCACCCCGCACATCCGTTCCTTCATCGAGGACGGGGAGCACCGCGTGATCATCGCCTGCTACACGCAGAACATGTACATCATCAACGAGGTCATCCAGCAGGTCATCAAGAACCACAAGAAGCTCGTCATCACGAGCGACCAGTTCCTGAACATGCTTCCGAGCTTCATCGCCAACGGTGACCTCATCGTTCCGCGGGCGAACCAGTGCGCCATCACGGAAATGAAGAACTGCAAGCCGGAGGACGTCGTCGTCCTGATGACCGGTTCGGGAGAAGAACTCTACAACAGCATCGAGGACATTGCCCGCCACGAAGCCAAGGACCAGCTCCTCGAGTTCACCGAGAACGACGTCGTGATTCTCGCCTGCCCGTCGGTCCCTACGACCGAAGTCAAGCAGGTCGAGATGCTCGACACGCTCTACCAGACCGGCGCCAAGGTCGTCAACCTCACCCACAAGGATCTTTCTTCCATGCACGCGCAGGAAGAGGATTTGAAGATGCTGATTTCCATCTTCAAGCCGAAGTACTACATGCCTGTCGAAGGTCCGTTCCGCCTCATGATGGCGAACGCGAAAGTCGCGAATTCCGTCGGTTACGATCCGGATAACATCTTCTTGATGGATAACGGGATGTCTCTGAATTTCGACGCGGCGGGACGCCCGATCCTTCCGATCCAGTCCCTCTTCACCCCGGGCAATGTCTTCGTCGACGGTCTCGGCATCGGGGACGTCCGTTCGAACATCATCGACGAACGCACGAAGATGGCCTCGAGCGGCGTCATCATCCTGAGCGCCCTCTACTCTTCCAAGAAACACAAAGTCATCGGGGAACCCGACGTCAAGATGCCGGGTTTCGTCCTCGAGTCGGGAAACGAGAGCGTCAAGAAGGTCATCCTTCAGATTTTCAAGGACTATCTGACCCAGCTGACCGCGATGCCCAATCCTGATCCGGTTCCGGTCATGCAGAAGTGCATGAAGCAGATCAGCCAGGAGATGCAGCGCCAGATTCACAAGGATCCCCTGATCCTGCCGGCGGTCATCGACATCGACAACCCACAGTCTCCGGACATCAAGGCCGAACCGGCCTCCCGATAAAATCCGTTCAATCGAAAACACCGGTCTGCGAAAGGTCGGTGTTTTCTTTATGCTTTTCAAATTTTACTTCTTTTCGTCTTTCGGAACGGGGATGAGAGATCGCGGCGAGAGGGATTTCAAAGCGGTCTCCGTTCCGTCCTCGGAGACGATTTTGATCCGGTATTTTCCTTCGAACGGCAGCGCTTCCTCGACGGTGCCTTTCTGTTTCTTTCCGCCTTTGATGCGGACGAGCACTGTGTCACCGACTTCGTAGATCGGGGATTTTCCGACGGAGAGTCCGAGGACCGTGAGACCGATTCCCTGATAGGAGTCTTCCCCGAGCACGACCGACAGGTGGCTTAAGAAGAGCAGCCCGCTCATCTTCGTGTGGTCGAAATGGGTCTTGGGCAGATCGGATTTCAGAGGGCGGTCCAGCTCGAAGGCGATGCGAAGATTCGTGAATCGCACCGGGGTCGTGCAGGATACGAGCGGCAGGCAGTACGTGCTGTCCGGATTCAGATGGAATTCGAGCACGATGCGTTTTCCGCCTTTCTTTCCTTCGGCCGATCCGGAAATGACGTAGTTCGCGAACGAATGCGGGCCGAACCAGCAGCAGATGTCGTCCCTCGTCATGGCGTACGGCAGGGTGAAGGAACGTGGGCGGATGCCCATCTCGTCGCTCAGAGAAGAAATCTCGCTGAAGGCGTCTTCGATCTCGTATTCGTCCATGACGTCCTCAGTCTCCTCGTCGCGCACCTGGAAGAAGTAGACTCCGAGGATGAGGCAGCCGAGCCTGTAAGCCTGGTTGTCCCGGTTATTCCCCGCATAGGCGTATCTTCCGAGCCGGAGCAGATACGGTCCGAGGAAGAAAGTGTCCTTCTCGTAATAGGCTTTCTTCACGACGTCCCCGAAATTGGACTGGATGAGAAATACGGCTTCTTTTTCGTCTTTGCGGACGAAATAGCCGTTCCAGTACATGTCGGCAAGCTTGCAGAACGCCTCGAGGTCGTTGTGGTCGGCGGCGTAGGAGTAGCAACGGAAAGCCGAAGCGAAATCCGGGCCTTTCGGGTCCTCAATCAGGTTGCAGTAATAGATGTCCCCGGCATAAAGGTAACCGAGGTAGTCCCCGCATTCGCCGGCGCGGAGATAATATTTCAGACTTTCCTTATAGGAACGGACGACCCCGTAGACGGGATTCTTCCCTTTTCCGAAGTACATGTCCCCGAGGGCAATCATCGATTCGGTGTCCCCGTTCGAGGCGAAATTGACCAGGTAGCTATTGAGCGCCGCCTGTTCGTCCTTGTTCAGGACGGCCTTCTCGTGCAAGATGGACGCGACATAGACCTGTTCGTCGTAGGTGAGGTCCCACTCCGAGACGGGCTTCTTCGCATTGGCGGCGTAACGGTCGAAATCCTTCAGGACGAGCTGGCACTGATAGGCGAGCGACTGGGGCGGAATGGAGAAGACGCCGGAAGCGCTCGGACTGTAGGACTGCATCACTTCTTTTGCGAGCAAGCTCAGATCGCGCAGGATCATGTCGTCCTCGCCGGCGTCGTTGGGCTTGCGGATCTTGCTGTCCAAGATCGCCACGAAGGTCAAAAAAGACGCAAAATCGTCGACGGAAACCGACTGGGTCGCGGCATACCCGACCCAAGTCCTGAAGGAATCCTTATAGACGTAATCGAGATGCTTCGGATCCGAAGAAGGATCGAGTCGGAAATTCACCGACCCGTCCGCGTACAGATACGCGATTCCCGGAATCGGAACGTATTTCTCGAGAAGATTCTGAATGGAAACGGGCGAAATGGTGAAGTAATTCATATACCTTATTATAAATAAAAAGCGGCCCTGAAGGAACAGGGCCGCCAGAACGGCTTGGGAAAGTTATTCCTTGATGAGTTCGACGCCGTGGGAAGTGCCGATACGGGTTGCGCCGGCCGCGATGTAAGCCTTGAATTCTTCCGGAGTACGGATACCGCCCGAAGCCTTGATCTTCGGGAAGTCGCCGCAGGCCTTCTTCATGACTTCGACCGCGTGGAGGCTCGCGCCGCCCTTCGGATCGAAACCGGTAGAGGTCTTGACGAAGTCCGCGCCCGCTTCCTTGCAGAGCTGGCAGGCCTTGACGATCTCGTCGTCGGTCAGTTCGCAGGTCTCGAGGATGACCTTAAGAATCTTCGAACCGCAGGTTCTTCTGAGGCGTCCCAGTTCGTAGGAGATGCGTTCGTACTGCTGATCCTTCAGCCAGGCGATGTTGATGACGGTGTCGATTTCATCTGCGCCGGAGAAAATCGCTTCCTTAGCTTCCTCGACTTTGCCGATGGTGGACATCTGTCCTAACGGGAATCCGACGACGGTCGTGACGTGGACCGTGGATCCCGGAACGTGGACCAGAGAAGCGGCCAGCGGGACATAGGCGGAATTGACGCAGACGGAGGCGAAGTCGTATTCCAGAGCTTCTTCGCAGAGCTTGCGGATTTGTGATTCCGTGGCGACATTCGAAAGTAAGGTGTGATCGATGTACTTGGATAATTTCATAGTAAAAATGTTAAATCCTTTCCTTGATTATATGTTAACATTCCGGCCGGAAAAGTTCCACCGGTTCCCGTTTTAAGGCGGTTTCCGCAATGGATTTTTAGTACAAACGCACAATATCGTCAAAAGAATCTTCTCTCCGTCACGGGCCGTCTGTATTCGCCGTCCTCCCGCCGGGGTCTTTTTCTTTCCCCTTAGTCGAAAACCTACGCGCGCACGCGATATTTTCTTCTTTTTTATTTGCTTTCGCTTTGCGTGTTATGGTATGCTTTTAAGGCTACGAAAGGAGTTTCTACACCATGGCACAGATTAAGTCCCAGATGAAGAGAATCAAGACCAACGAAAAAGCGCGTCAGGCGAATGTCTCCCGCCGTTCGCAGATGAGAACCGCGATTAAGGCCACGAAGGCTGCGGTCGCTGCCAACAATTACGCGGAAGCCCTCGAGTTATCGAAGAAAGCGGAAGCTTTGATTGATCACGCGAGGCAGGACGGAATCCTGAAGTTAAATAGCGCCGCCCGCAAGAAGTCCCAGCTTATGTCGTTAGTCGCTTCCATCAAACCCGCCGAAAAAGCGGAAGAAGCCGCGAAGTAAGTCGGATTTCCCATTCATCGAACTTCAAAAGAAAGAGCTGCCGGACAGAAATCCGACAGCCTTTTTCGTGCTTTATTAACTCTAAGCTTCCCGCACGGCCCTATCTCCTGCGGAGGTAGTTCCTGCGGAAGTTCACCAGGTACAGTTCGAGTCGCGTGTCCGCGTCGTCGAGGCTGTATTTGATGCTGTCCTCGATTTTCCCGAGATCCGCCATCATCTTCAGGAGGTTATGCGAAGAGAGGTTCCCGATGTCGTTGCGCGAGTAACGGACCCTCGTCGGGGAGCAGGATAGAATCTTGGAGATGTCCATGTCGTTCTTTCTCTGTTCCTTCAGATAAGCAACTTCGTAGAAGAAGCGGAGCTGCGAAGCGAAGATGGCGATGAGGTAGACGGCGTCGACGTTGGATTTCCTTAAATCCCGGTACGAGCGCAAAGCGTTATCCGTATCGCCCTTGAACAGGTACGAAACGACGGAAAAAACAGAATCCTCGACCGACGGGGCGAGAAGAGCCTTCACGTCCTCGAGACGGATGTTCGGCGTATAGCAGATGAGCTTGTCGAGGGAGTTCTTGAGCATCAGCCAACCTCCCGGGCAGCGCGAAACGGCTTCTAGCATCGCTTCGTGGGAAATGTTCGCCTTCCGTTCCCCCACGTAACGGAGCCCTTTCTGGGCGAGTTCCTCCGGGCGCAAAGCGTCCTGCGAAGTGACGTCGGCGTATTTTTTCAGAGCTTTTACCGCCGGGTTGGTCTTTTCGCCTTTGAGTTTGCCCCTGCCGATGAAGTACAGGTCGCAGTCCGGATTCGGGTGCATGACGTACTCGGCCAGCGCGGCATAGTCCTGCTTGCTTTCCCAGGTCTTGGGGGCATTGTCCATGTCGGACGCCAAAAAGTAGGCGTTGTCGATGAGGATGCACTTTTTGGCCGCGCCGAAAGAAATGGTCTCGGCGGATTCGACGATGTCCTGGACCAGATCGTTGTAACAGTCGAACGAGTCATAATTGAACTCGTCGACGGTCCCCAGATCTTTCCGGATGGCCTCTTTCGCCTCTTCCTTCAGCAGTCCGACGTCGTCTCCGAGCAGGACTTTGATCATGCTTTAGAATTCCTTGATCTTTTCGACCGGATACATCGGTTCGTCGGTGACTTCGACCTTTTCGATGACGACGTCGTCGTACGGACGGTCGTTGGGATCGGTGCGGACGGACGCGATCTTGTCGAGGACGTCGAATCCGTCGACGAGCGTCCCGAAGGCCGCGTATTCCCCGTCGAGGTAATGCGCCGGCTTATGCATGATGAAGAACTGGGACGAGGCGGAATCCTTGACCATGGTACGAGCCATAGAAATCACGCCGCGTTCGTGCTTCAGAGAATTCTTCACGCCGTTGGAATCGAAGTCCCCGCGGATGGTGTAGTCGAGGTAGCGTCCTTTCTCTTCCCCGTCGCCGCCCTGGATCATGAATCCTTTAATGATGCGGTGGAAGATGAGCCCATCGTAGAAGCCGGAATCGGCGAGCTGGACGAAGTTCGCGGCGGTGTTCTTCGCCCCGTCGTCGTAGTCCATCTTCAGCGTCATCGTGCCGAAATTCTTGACTGTAATCTTAACCATAAAATTGATATTCCTTTCTGTATGAATGACGTTTATTTCAGAATTTCCCCGGTGAAGTTCGGGGTTCCGTTGTTGAAGTCAAGGGCGGACATGACTTTCTTCCCAGGCTTCTGGAGCAGTTCGAGGCGAACCTGCCCTTTCTCAAGCTGGAGGACGATGTCCTTCTTCCGGGCGAGGACGACCGTCCCGGCCGGAGCTTCGACATCCGAGCTATAGACGCTGGCCTTATAAATCTTCAGGAGGCTTCCGTCTGCGCGGGTGAGATTCGCTCCCGGGACATCCGCGAGCGCGCGGACGTGGTTCACGAACTGGACCGGGTCGGTCAGAGCCAGGTGTTCCTGTTCCTTCTTGATGGACGGGCAGAAGGTGACCTTGCTTTCGTCCTGTTTCACGCCGGTCAGTTTTCCTTCGAAGTAGAGCGGGAGATACTGGACGGCCATCTTCAGGGCGAGCTCCTGGGTCTTGACACAGAGGGAGGAATAGTTGTCTTCGGGAGAAAGCGGAATCTTCTCGACCGCGTATACGTCTCCGGCGTCCATGGCCTTGACCATTTCCATGAGGGAGATCCCGGTCTCGGTTTCGCCGTTATAAAGGGCGTACTGAAGCGGGGCGGCCCCGCGGTATTTCGGAAGCAAGGAGCCGTGGAAGTTCAGCGGCTTGAATTTGGATAAACCGAGAATCGTCTCGGAGATGATCTGACCGTAGGCGAAGGTGAGAAGCAAATCCGGCTTCAAATCGTACAGGAAATCGAAATCCTTATTGAGGCGGTGCGGTTTGTAGCACGGGATGGAGAGCTCCGCAGCTTTTTTGGCGACCGGGGAAGGAGTGAGAAGCATCTTCCGCCCGCTCGGCTTATCTTCCTGCGTGATGACTCCGACGATATGAAAGCCGTTTTTGACCATGCCGTCGAGGAGGTAGGCCGACATTTCCGGCGTTCCTAAGAAAACGATACGATGTGAATCCGACATAAAATAACCTTTCTGCGTTCAACTTATTATAAGCGGAGAAAGAGGAGAATTCATTAAGGAACAGGGCGGTTTTGTGCTACCATCTTCTCGGATGGGAGAAGAGAAAGACTGGGATTATGAAATGGACTTTGAAGAAAGTAATTAAGGAGACGGATCATCCGTTCCTAAACTTCTACACGCTCGATTACGACGTCGAGAAGGAAGACGGCCACCACGATTACAGGTATTACATGGCTTCGAGAAGGGACGAGAAGAGCCTTCTGCCGATCACGCATTCGCGAAGGGCGGACGGAATCCTGATTCCGCTCTACTACGTCGACCCGAAAACCGGGGAAATTTCGATCGTCATCACGAGCCAGTTCCGTCCGCCGATGGGGGACTACGTCAATTCCTTCGTCGCGGGCCTGCTCGATCCGGGAGACAAGGATCTGTTCGATACCGCGCGGAGAGAGGCGAAAGAGGAGATCGGCGCGGAGATTACCGATTTGGAACTGCTTGCCCCGGCTTCCCCGACTTCTTCGGGAATGTCGGACGAGATCAACGCGTGCGTGTTGGGACGCATCGTGGATTTCAAGGATAAGAAGCTCGAGGAATTCGAGGATATCGGTTATAAGCTCGTCCCGCTCGATAAAGCGGTGGAGCTTCTGAAGGACCCGAAGTATTTCTTCCCGCTCCAGATCCGGATGGTGATTCTGTATCTGAGCTACCGCCTGAAGGAACAGAAGAAGTAAAAAAGAACGCGAAAGCGCGGGCCGGAAGGTTTTCTTCCGTGACCCGCGTTTTTTGATGAATTCCCCGAGAGAAAGGAGTGAAGAAACCCGGGGAAAGGATTTTTACGTTTGAGGGGCGTCCTACGCCCCGAAACGCCTGACGCGGCTCGGAGCTTCCTTGGTCCGCTGACGCGGAAGAAGGCAATCTTCCAATAGGCTTTGGATTGAGTAAGGAAAAACCGAAGGGGAATCAACGGAAATCTTTCACGTGGCGGAACATCGCCCTGCCCTTTTCGAGGATGTTGATGGCGGCGTTCACGTCGCGGTCCATGCTCATCCCGCAACGGGGACAGCGGTAGGTCCTTTCGGTGATGGACAGGCTGTTGTTGATGTGCCCGCAGTTCGAGCATCGTTTGGAACTCGGATAATAGCGCGGGACCTTGACGAGGGTCTTGCCCTTGAGGGCGGCCTTGTAGGACAGGTACTCGATAAATTCCCGGTAGGCCTGGTTATAGACGTTCCTGGCGTAGCTCTTCCTGGTCCGGCTCATCTCGATGAGATCGAGATCTTCGACGCAGATGACGTCGTAATGTTCCCATAAATATGTTGTCAGGCGCTGGAGATAGTCCCTCCTCTGGGCGGCGGAATGTTCGTAGATCCTGGCGATCTGCATGCGTTTCTTCTCGTAGTTCTTCCCGTTCTTCTTCATACGGGAGATACTGATTTCCATCTTCTTGATCCTCACGACGGATTCTTCGAGAAAATTAGGGTATTTCAGCCTTCTTCCGAGCGAATCGATAAAGAAGTACGGCATGGAGTAGTCGAGGCCCAAAAAGCGTTTGGGAGAGGAGACGGGCGGTTCGGGCGTGACGTAGAACAGCAGGGAGATGTAGTATTCCCCGGTCTTGGTCTTGGTGACCGTGAAGTTGATCGGTCTCCGTTTCTCCGGGAATTCCCTATGGAGGATGATGAGGATGTTCGGAATGCCGGCGATGTCGGCGAACGGTTCGTGCAGGCGGAAGGAAGAAGGCTCGCTGTAACAGGTGAAGCCCCCTCTTTTGTCATCCCTGTGGAAATGCAGAGTTTCGGCTTCGTGGTGGTTCAAGGTGAAGCGGAAGCTCTTGAGGACGTTCTCCCGTATGGACGGAGGGAGGCCTGTGAAATCGGGCTCTGGGCTTTCTTCGGAAGGGACTTTTTTCTTTTCTTTCTTCAGTTCCCCGCTTAGCAGGCGGTTCCAAAGGTACCGCGTCTGGACGAAAATGTTTTCCAACCGTTCCTTCTGTTCGGTCGAAGGGCAGATCCTGTATTTGTACGATAGATAGTGGGCCATATTTTCTCCTTCACTGATATATAGACCGGAAGGAAAGGAAAATTCAGAATTAGTCGAAGACATTTATTTTGAAATGAAATTCTCTGAATGGAAATTCCCGTCTTGAAGGACATTTTTACAATCCGGTTTCAGAGAAAGAAGTGGTTTCATTACGGAGATATCCTATATAATTCAGATAGTATGGGCATCGAAAACAGAATTATCCGCCTTCCGAGCATGATCAACGTGCGTTCCCTGACGGGGATGGACGCGGACGGCGGAAAGAAAATCAAGGCCGGGAAGTTCATCCGTTCGCCGGCGTTATCGAAGATTTCGGAAGAAGATTTGAATCTTCTGTATGAGAAGTACGGCCTGAGGATCGACGTGGACTTCCGGAACAACGTGGAGGCCGAGACCGCTCCCGACCGCCTGTACGGAAAACCGATCCGCTACGTCTTCAATCCGGTGACGGACGCGAAGAGTATGGGAATGACCCATGAGTCCGAACAGGACGAACTCTCTTCCTTAACAGGGTTCGTGAAGCTGCAGATGCAGAAAGAGGACCGCGGGATCGCGTATATGTCGGACCTGTACAGGAATTTCATCCGGAAAGACACGGCGCTGAACGCATACAGGATTTTCCTGAGGGAATGTCTGAAACCGCACGAAGGGGCGATTCTGTTCCACTGCTCGGTCGGAAAGGACCGGGCGGGGATGGGTGCGTTCTTTCTGGAAAAAGTATTGGGCGTCCAGGATGAGGAAATCCTGGAAGACTATCTGTATACGAACGTGGAGTTGAAGGAGCAGCACGCGAGGATGTGCGATTATCTCCAGGGAGTGCTGCCTTATCCGGACGGCTGCCTCACGTATCGGAACCTCTATTCGGTGAATCGGGAGTTCTTAAACGCATTGCTCGAAGAAATCGAAAGGAGATACGGCTCGTTCGAGCAGTTCGTTTCCGCAGGCCTCGGGCTGAGCAAAAAGAATGTCGAAGAACTCAGGAATCTCTATCTCGAGTAATCCGTATCTTTGTTCAATTTGGATAAAGAAACGGCAAGAAGGACGGCAGGCATCGCGGCGGGAAGACCTCAAACGTACGCGTATACCAATGGAGACAGGGCCGGGCGCGGAAAAATGAAAGAGAACTTCGAAACCCATAAATTTCCTGTTGATTTTTGAAAGGCAAGGCTTTAGTATAAATAAGCGCCGCGGTCATGGCGGAATTGGTATACGCGTACGTTTGAGGGGCGTATGGGTCTCCCGTGAGAGTTCGAGTCTCTCTGACCGCACCAGTTAGAAAAACAGCTCTGGCAACAGAGCTTTTTTCTTGCGGTCGGAGGAGACCCATACGCCCCTTCCGTTCCTTTTCCGTAAAATCCGTCCGGTCCGCCGATCGTTCAGAAAAAACTTCCGCACAAATCGAACGATCCGGGCGGAATCTCATTGAAAATCCTCGGAGAAGAAAGTAATATTCTGTTAGGAGCTCTAACGAATTTAAAATGGACGAGAATGAAAAAAGGAACCCATCTTTGAACGTCTGGGAACTGAACCTGATTTCGTACATCCTGAAATCCCGCTTCAATTCGCTTTTCGGGACAGACGAGCTGAACGGTCCGACAATCCGAGTTCTCTACTATATGTACAGGGAGAACATCTATTCCCCGATCGCGCTGGCGAAATACTTGTCTTTCTCGCGGGCGACCATCACGGGGCATCTGCACATCCTGGAAAAATACGGATATATCGCGCTGAAGCCGGATCAGAAGGACCGGAGGAAGAAAGTGATCGTCCTGACGGACATGTGCAGGAAGAAGATGGAGATGTTCACGGGACTGATTCACGATTTCCATCAAGAAGTGGATTCGCTTCTGACGAATACGGAACGGAAGTCCATTGATTCCATTTACCGGAAGCTCACGAAAAAGTACCGTCCGGAGATGCTCCACGATCTGGACAAATATAAGAAGAAATAGATCTAGGCGTCATGGAAGTGGAGCAAGTCCACGAGGAGGGAATCTAGGATATACAGTTTGTCGTTTCGGACTTTGAACCGTCCGTTCACGGTTTCAAAGTCGTTTTTTAAATTCGCGAGTTCGTTCCGGTAACTTTCCAGGAAGTCTTTGCCGAACTGTTGTTTAAAATCTTCTAAAGAGATTCCTTCTTTCAGACGGAGTCCGAGCATCAGGTAATCGAATTCCCGTTCGGCGGAATCTTCATAATGGGATTCGGCGATTCTCGTTGAGGGGTCGGCGTACTTCCTGATGTTGCGCGTCCTAGTCGCACGGACGTTATCGACGTAGGAGGTCGCTCCGAGCCCGCAGGCGTAATACCCCTGATTGCGCCAGTAGGTCAGATTGTGGAGCGATTCGTGTCCGGGCTTGGCGAAATTGGAGACTTCGTAGCATTCGTAGCCGTACCGTTCCAATTCGGAGACGATGAAGGCGTACATGTCCGCGGCCTCGTCGTCCCCGGACGCGACATCCTTTTTGTAATAGAGGGGCGTATTCTCTTCAATCTGGATGGAATAGAAAGAGAAATGGGTCAGGCCGAGTTTCGAACCGACCTGGATTTGTCGGGAGATTTCTTCCTTCTTTTCGTCTTTCAATCCGTAAATGAAATCGAGGTTCACTTCCTGGATTCCCGCCTGATGGAGGGCTTCGACCGCGCGGACAACTTCGTTCTCGGTGTCTTCTTCCCGGTTCAGAAGCCTCAGGATATTTTTATCAAAGGACTGCGCGCCCAAGGAGACGCGGGTCACGCCGTTCTTAGCAAGGATCCGCACTTTTTCTCCGGTCATGGATTCGGGATTCCCTTCGACGCTGAATTCCAATGAAGGGCGGAAACGGGCGCATAAAAAAGAAGTCAGGGAATCGAGTTGCTCGGGCGAAAGGACGGAGGGCGTTCCTCCTCCGATATAGACAGTATCGAGATTCTGCGCGGGAATTTCCGAGAGTTCCTCTTTGAGGGCGGAAAGATAATCTTCTACAAGATTGGTCCGGACGAGATATTTCGGGAAATCGCAATACGAGCAGATCCGCGAGCAGAACGGGATATGGACGTAGAGGGCCTTCGGGCGGTTCATACGGCTTCAGTTCTTCCGGTTGTGCTGGGGAATCGGGCGGTAGACGAATTTGTTCCGCACCTTGGCTTTTTCGTAAAGGCCGATGGAGGCGAGATAGTCCATGGACGTGCGGGCGGTCTCGTAGGACGTTCCTTCCCCGTTCTTGAATTCCTGGATGGTGTACGAACGTCCGATGGTGCAGTGGGTCGCGTAGAAATGGGCCTGGGACGGACGGAGGGCCGGATAGGTCTCGAGCAGATCGCTCGTGAGGCGCTCGATGTCGCTTTCGGAGAATCCGGTCGTGAAGATCGGAAGGGCGACGTCGACGGGCTGGACGAATGTCCTCGCGTAGGAACGGACCGGTTCGGGAGCGGGAGGATTGAGAACGGGGGCGGCGTTACCGGCGTTCTCTGGTTCGGCTTCCTGCAGGATTCGCGCGGTCTGGCTGTGAGAAAGGCTGAGTTCGTTCCGGACTCCTTCTTTCTGTTCGAGGTTCATCGCTTCGGCCGAAGAAGACGAAAGATCGTTCCCGCATTCGGAAGCGTCTTTCAGAAGGTAGTCGAGCGCGGCGTCCAAAAAGTACGTGAGATCGTAGTTCTGCTGAACTTTTTCATCGGTTTTCTTCAGGTCTTCCCCGCCGGAAAGGAAAAAGCCCTCGACGTTAATCATGGAAGCGAACACGGGCATGCCTTCGTGCGAGAGGGCGAGCTTGAAGGAAAGGGTCGCGAGCTTGTCGTTAAGAAGGTCGTACGGTTTCAGGTAATAGAAATAATACATTCCCAAAATTGCTTTGACCGAGAGGAACGTGTCTTCCCCGTTCACGAAAGTGAGCAAATCGCCGAACATCGCGTCCAGCAGGGCGAGAGGCGCGGCTTTATAGACGGCCCCGTCTTCGGAGACGGGATCGAGTTCGGAACGGCGGAATCGGTTTTCGGTAAGAGGAGTCAGGGGAATCGATCCACTCATGAGGATCTCGTCGAGGGCGTTATAGGAAGAAAGTTCGATTTTCCCTCCCTCGTGGGAAGAAAGATAGTTCAGGACCTGAAGATAGTTCGAGACGATGACGGCGTCGTTCGGAATCGTGGAGATGTTTCCGCCGATGATGCTCCTTAAAAGCGGTTCGGTCAGATGGGAAGAGGACGAACGGGCGACCGTGTCCAGAATCCGCGCGAGGCGTTTCCGCACGAAGATCTTCGAGACGGATTCGGGAAGACGGGCGTATTTGAAATAGAGTCTGTTCCAGGCGCGTTCGAGCTTCAGAATCCGGTTCTGGACAGAAGAAGTCGAAACATAGGAAAACTTCGTCTGGTCGATCGAATGCAGGTCGGGCGTGACCGTCCGCGCCTTCCGGTAATTGAGGATTTCGTTCCAGGCGAGTTGGGCGCTGCCGGAATAATTGAAGGCTTCCAGCACCTCGTCTTTGGTCGTATAACGTTCTTCGCAGAACCGCTGAATGTTGTCCGTCATAAAAAAGCTTTCTGGATTTCATTATAGGATCTTTCCGGTTCTATTGCCATCGGAATTACTAAAAAACTACTAACGTGCAGAGATCGATTTTCCATCTTTCGAAAGATAAAAAAATAAGGGACACACGGAGACAACCCGAACGGATTACCGGGGTTGGAATTCCGCATATTTCCCTTATTGTTCAAATCAATTTTTCGGTTACTGGTCCCGTCCGTCGACCGTGAGAACCGCGATGAACGCTTCCTGAGGAACGGAGACCTTGCCGAACTGCTTCATCCGTTTCTTGCCGCGTTTTTGTGCTTCGAGCAGTTTCTTCTTGCGCGAGATATCCCCGCCGTAGCACTTGGCCAGGACGTCCTTGCGGACAGGCTTGATGTCTTCGCGGGCGATGATCTTCCCGCCGATGGCGGCCTGCACCGGGATTTCAAACTGCTGTCTGGGGATGACTTCCTTCAATTTGGCGCAGATGGCGCGTCCGCGGGCGACGGCGTTCCCTCTCCAGACGACCATCGTCAGAGCGTCGATGACGTCGCCGTTCAGCAGGATGTCCATCCTGCAGAGATCGGATTCCTTGTAGCCGTTCACCTCGTAATCGAGGGAAGCGTAACCGGCCGTGATGGATTTCAGCTTGTTGAAGAACGAGAAGATGATTTCGCTTAGCGGCATCTCGTAGATGATTTGCAGGCGTTTTTCGTCGATGAAGTCCGAGGAAACGAAGTTCCCTCTTCTGGCCTGGCAGAGGTTCATGACCGGACCCATGTATTCGCTCGGGGTCATAATCTCGACCCTGCAGTACGGTTCCTCTTCCTTGGCGATGTCGTTCGGGTCCGGATATTCGGACGGGTTCTCGAGCATGACGACTTCTCCGGTCTTTTTCGTGATGCGGTAGACGACCGAAGGAGCGGTCGAAATCAGGTCGAGCCCGAATTCGTCCTCGAGCCTCTGCTGGACGACGTCCATGTGGAGCAAGCCCAGGAAGCCACAGCGGAATCCGGAGCCCAGCGCGACCGAGGTCTCCGGTTCATAGACGAGGGACGCGTCGTTCAGGGAATACTTTTCCAGCGCGACGCGCAGGTTCTCGAAGTCCTTGTTGTCCGTCGGATAGATGCCGGCGTAGACCATCGGGAGGATCTTCTTATAACCCGGCAGAGGTTCCGACGCCGGATGGTCGAGCAAAGTCACCGTATCGCCGACGACGACATCCTTGATGTCGTGAATCTGCGCGGTGAGGTAGCCGACTTCTCCGGCTTTGAGTTCGCCGGTCTTGACTTCTTGCGGGGTGCGGATGCCGATTTCCTCGACCCGGTAGGTCTTCTTGGACTGCATGAGCTGGATCGTGTCTCCGACGCGGACGGTTCCTTCCTTGACGCGGATCAGAATGACGACGCCGCGGTAGGCATCGAATTTCGAATCGAAGACGAGGGCCTTCAAAGGGGCGGAAGCATCGCCTTTGGGGGCGGGCAGCTTCGAAACGATTCCTTCGAGCAGTTCGTCGATGTGCAGGCCGGTCTTGGCCGAGACGCAGACGGTGTCGTCCGGGTCGATGCCGAGATCGTCGAGCAGTTCTTCCTTGGTGTCGTCGACCCGCGCGGTCTGCAAATCGATCTTGTTGATGCAGGTCAAAAGCGTCAGGTCGTTCTCGATAGCGAGATACGAGTTCGCCAGCGTCTGCGCCTGGACGCCCTGCGTCGCATCGACGACGAGGACGGCGCCTTCGCACGCGGCGAGCGAGCGCGAGACTTCGTAGGTGAAGTCGACGTGCCCCGGGGTGTCGATTAGATTGAAAAGATAGTCTTCGCCGTTCTTAGCCCGGTAGTTGACCGAGACGGCGTTGAGTTTGATTGTGATTCCGCGTTCGCGTTCCAGTTCGAGGTCGTCAAGCATCTGCTCCTTGAGATCCCTCGTGGCGACCGCCCCGGTCTTTTCCAAAATGCGGTCGGACAAGGTGGTCTTGCCGTGATCGATGTGCGCGATGATGCAGAAATTACGAATATGATCGAGATCGTACGAGTTCATTTCGTGTTTCCTCCCTGCTTCTTCCAGAACAATTGTACCTGTTCGGCGATATCCCCGCCAGAGGAGACGCGGACGAGCGAATCGTAGGTCGAGGAAAGCTCCTTCTGATAAACCGAATACGCGTAGCGCGTGTCGACGTAGAGGATGATGCCGCGGTCTTCTTCCCCGCGGATGACCCTGCCCGCGGCCTGCAGGACCTTGTTGATTCCCGGGTAGGTGTACGCGTACATGTATCCGAGGTTCGGATCTTCCTTCCCTTCCCCGAAATACTGCTGGATCCGGTCGGAGATGTAGTTGATCTTCGGCAGTCCGACCGAGACGATGATTGCCCCGATGAGGCGGTCCTCGATGAGGTCGATTCCTTCCGAGAAGATGCCGCCGAGGACCAGGAATCCCAGCGTGGTCTTGCCCGGGGAGGAGACGAATTTGCCGAGGAATTCGCTCCGTTCCTTTTCGGACATGTTGGAGCGTTGCGCGTAGACCTGGATGTCGTCGTAATAGAGGAAGAACGGCAGGACCTTGTTCAGATACTCGAAGGACGGGAAGAAGACGAAATAATTCCCAACCTTCCCGGAAACCGCCCCCTGGATGGCGGAAACGATCTGGCGGACGGAAGCGTCCCGGTCGCGGAACTTGGTCGAGATGTACGGGTCGACCATGACCAGGCAGTGCCCGGATTCGAACGGAGACGGAAGATAGAGTGTCTCCGTGTCCCCGTTACCGCCCAGTAAGTCCACGAAGTAGTCTTTCGGGGACAAAGTGGCGCTGAAGAGGACGCCGGCCGTGAAAGCCTGGTAGGCGAGCTTCTCCAACGGTCTCGGATCGAGGCAGGAGATGGCGAACCCGTAGCATTTCTGTTCCTCGAGCTTTTCTCCTTTCTCGTAGAGGAAATAATAAGCCCAGCGCGAATCGGACGTCGGTAAAGCGAGGAAGTTCTGCACGAGATAATAGAAGTTCAGGAACGCGTCGTTGATCTTCTTCTTTTTCTTCATGTATGCCTTGCCGTGGATGACGAAGGCGTTCAGAAGGTCGATGAAGGCGTCGGGCACCGAGTCGGCCGCCTCGATTTCCGAAAAGCGGGTGGTCGCTTCCCCGAAGCGCTGCTTGGCGAAGTAGGATTCCAGCTGCGCGATGTCGTCCCGGATCTCGTTGCTTCCTTTCCCGCGTTCGCTCTTGAAGGATTTCAAAACGTCCTCAAGCTGGAACAGATCGATCTGGGCGGAGAACATGTCGCGCACGCGGTCGGGGAGGTTATGCGCCTCGTCGACGAGCAGGAGATAAGGATTCAGCGAGTAATTCTCGAAGAAACGCATCAGCCGCGCGTTCGGATCGAAAAGGTAGTTGTAATCCCCGACGATGAGGTCGGAATAGTTCAGCATGTCGAGCTGGAGCTCGAACGGGCAGATCTTGTATTTTTTGGCGTAATAGAGGATGTCTTCTTCCCTGAACAGGTCCTGCGTACCGTACGCGTCGAAAATCGCTTCGTTGACCTTGTCGTAATAGTCCTTCGCGTAGGGGCATTCGTCCGGGTTGCAGTGCCTTTTCGCCTTCGCGTTCAAACAGATGCGGTCTTTCGAGGTCATGAAGACGCACTTGAGGCGCGCGCCTTCGTCCTCGAGTTTCGAGACGGTGTTGTAGACGACTTCCTTGATGGAGTTCTTGCTCGTCAGATAAAAAATGCGTTCGAGGTTCTTCTCCTGCAGCGCCTTGATGTACGGAAATAATACGGAAATGGTCTTGCCGATCCCGGTCTTGGCCTCGCAGATGCGGATGTCCCCGTTCTCGACGCTCTCCTTAGCGAATTCCATCATCTGCTTCTGTCCCGCGCGCATGCTCGGGAACGGAAACTTCAGGGTGGCGATGGACTTCTGGCGCTCGTCCTTCATTTGGGAGATGACCTTCTGGTACGAGAGGTACGTCGTCAAGTACCCGTCGATGATTTCCTCGAGTTCCTCTTTGGTGTACACGAACAGGAACTGCTTCATCCTCGTCGTGTCTTCTTGAGAGATGTAGGTGAGTTGTACTTTGATGTTCTCGAGGGAATGGAGCTTCAGGTACATGTAGGCGTAGACCTGCGCCTGTCCGAGATGCCAGGCCTTCTGGGCCTCGTAGAACTCGTCGATGTCCGTGTTGGTCGTCTTGATTTCGTCGACGGTGACGTTGTCCTCCCCGTGCAGGATGATGCCGTCGGCCCGTCCGCTGATCTGCAGGCGGAAGCCGTCCTTGACGAAATCGTACGAAAGGTAATACTCGGGAGAGTAGTCTTCCCCCTGCTTGCTCTGGTACCATGCGTGGAGACGCGTTCCCTCGTTCATGGAAAGCGTGTTGAACACTCGGTTATCGATGTCGCCTTTGCGCAGGATCAGATCGACGAAATCGTGGACGCTTAAAGAGATCGTTTTCATGGGATTTTTCCGTAAGAACTCGGCTCTTTTCCTATTTGGACCGCGGGCTCTTTTCCTTCAAGGCGTACGTTTCCGACCCGAGGAACAGATCGTCCACGTCGCATTCCTCCTCTCCGATGATGAGGTATTCCTCGTCTTTCTTCAAGTAAGCGGACGCGAGGTTCCCGTTATCGATCCTCTTGTCGCGCTGGGTCACGAGCAGGCACGTCCCTTTTTCGAGCGGCTCCCCTTTTTCGAGAATGCCCGCCTTCGCCGGACAGTCCGTCCCGACTAAAATCCGGTAACTGTCCCCGTCCATGGAATCGAACTTCGCGAGCAGGACCGGGGAAGAAACGAGTTCGACGTCTTCGTCCAGATACGTCCCGACGTAGGAATGGATCAGGTCGTTCAGAGGCACGTTCGGATTGTGGAGCAGCCCGGACAGGTGGATCTTCACGTACGAGTTCGAATGGAAGACGTTCACCCCGATCAGCTCGTCCTGATGATAAACGGCTACGAAATCCCCGTTCTTCACAAAACGGGTCGGCAGGGACTCGTTATCAATCACGAGGAAAAGCGTATCCTGAAAAACCGGATAGTTGAAGTAGAGATACGCCCCGTATTTCTTCTTTTGCCCGTCGCCCATGTTCTATTTCTTCACGGCTTCGATCCGGTGGATCGGCTGGCCTTTCGAGCGGAATTTTTCTTCGTATTCGGTCATGCAGTCGTCCGGATTCTCCTCGACGAGGTAAGTATCGGTAAAGCGGAGGTCGAACAGGTTCCCGACGGAAAGGAAGTATTTCTTCGAATCCGAGTAGAGGATGTCGTTATCGGTCTTGAACAGGATTTTTCCGCCCTTCTTTAAAAGGACGGCGTACTCGTTGAGCTTGGTCGGGAAGGTCAGACGCCTCTTGTTGTGGCGTTTCTTCGGCCACGGATCCGAGAAGTTCAGATAGATGACGTCGAGGCTTTCCTGAGGAATCAAAGGGAAAAATTTCTCGACCGGAGCGTTGAGGAAATGCAGGTTTTCCGGCCGTTCCCCTTCCGGTAAGGAAACGTATTTCTTGACGGCGATCGCGAAGGCGTTGTTCGCGACTTCGACGCCGAGGAACCGCTTGGAAGGGTTCTTCTCCGCCATCTGAATCAGGAATCCGCCGCATCCGCTTCCGATTTCGAGCGCGTCGAAAGGAGGGATGTTCTTATTGTCGACATCCTCGAGGTTTAGTCCGATGTCCCGGTGGGCCGCTAAAAGCGGCGCCGCCCAGGCCTTATGACGCAGCCGCATCGGTTATTTCTTCTCCTCCGTGCGGACGAGTTCGGCCAAAGCCGCGATGGCGTGCGCGTAGATCGCGATGCCCTGGCGGAAGTCCTTCAGGCGCAGGAATTCCCCGTCCTGATGCATCAGGCAGTCGACTCCCGGATATTCCATGCCGAAAGCGACCGAGTTCTTCGATTCGCGGCAGTACGTTCCGCCGCCGATGGCCAGCGGTTTCGAAAGGACGTCCCCGGTTTCTTCCCGATAGACGTTTAACAGGGTCTGGATGAACGGCGACTCTGGATCGATCATGAATCCGTCCGAACCGCCGAGATATTTCACTTCCGCTCCGGTCTTTTCCGCGACGTTCTTCAGGACTTCCTGAACCGTCACGTTCTCCGGAATGCGGACGTTGATGAGAAGCTTCAGGTCCTTCCCGTCGTACGAGAAGATGCCCATGCAGTAAGAAGTCCCCGCGAAGTACTTCGAGGAATAGTTTCCCCCGAACGGACGCCCGTCCCCGATCGCGTAATCGAGGAAGATCGCATTGAGTTCCGGGCGGTTATAGATGCGCGAATAGAAATTCAAAAGGTGCAGACCGGCGTTGACGCCCTTTTCGGGGACCGAGCCGTGAGAAGCCTTGCCCTTGATGTGCAGGCGGTTCCCGTCCTTCAGTTCGATCTTCACTTCCGGATAATCCTTCTGGTAATCCGCGATGTCCGAAAGATACTTCTCCCCGTCCTTCAGTTCGACCTCGACTTCGTCGAGGACGATGTTCATCGCGTTTCCGAAACGGAACGCGGGGATTCTCGGTTCGTCGAGGCGGTACGTCGCTTCGTACGCGTAGATTCCCTTTTCCGCGAAGATCAGAGGATAGTCCGCGTCCGGAGAGAACCCGTAGGCCGGATATCCCTTCTTCAACGCGTGGAAATAGTGGTCGAGGCAGAGGGAATCCCTCTCTTCGTTCCCGCCGAAGAGCAGGCGGAGCTTCACGCCGTCGAGCAGATGATGGTCGAGGCAGATCTTCGCGCCGTAGAGTGCCGCCATGCCCGGCCCCTTGTCGTCGGCCGCCCCGCGGGCGTACATCACGTCGTCGACAATCGTCGGGATGAAGGGATCCGTCTTCCAGTTCTTGGAAACCGGAACGACATCGCAGTGCGCGTAGACGTCGATCGTCTTTCCTTCCCCGTAAGACAGTTCGGTGCAGTAGTGGTCGCAGAAATCCACGTTGAAACCGAGCTCTTTTCCTTTTTGAGCCACATAGTCGAGCGCCTTGCGGACGCCGAGGCCGAACGGATTTTCCTCGCTTCTAGTCGATTCGTCGTAGACCGAGTCGATGCGGATGAGACCTTTCAAAGCCTCAAGCGCCTCGTCCTCAACCTTTTTAGCTTCCGCTACAAAAAAATCTTTGTTTTCCATTGTTATTTCTTCTCCAGCAATTCTTCCCCGTAGATGCCTAAGGCCTTGCTCATGCCCCGGTAGACAACGTAGGGATCGTAGGTCCCGTCGCGGTAGCCCAGCCGTTCCATGGCTTTGAGGATGAGTTCCCCGTCCCCACCCGTAAGGACGAGCTTCATATCCTCTTTCAGGTCTTTGCAGCATTTCTCGTAGAAGGCGTGGACCTTGAAGGCCTCCCCAAAGGTCGACGCGGACGTGACCGCCCCTTCGGTCGAGTAGTTGACGTAATCGGGCGGAAGGGAAACCGAGTAATTCCCGAGCTTTTCCGTCGATTTGAAGAGCGACCGATTCAAAAGGCCGAGGCCCGGACCGACCATGCCGCCGAGGAAGACCTTGTCCTTATTGACCGGCATGAGCTTGGACGCCGTCCCGTAATCGGCGACGATCGTCGAAGGCTCGGATCCGAGGACGTCGAAGAGCATGTCGATGCCGAGGATGTCGAGGTTCGGGACGCAGTAACCGAGCGCGTCGACTTTATCCTTGACCATGTAGCTTTCGATTTCCTGAACGTAGACCCGTCCGGAGTAATCGCGCAGGGCGTTCACGAGGCTCTTGCAGTTCTCGGAATTGACCGAGGAGACATAGATCGTCACGCGGTCGTTCGAGAGTTCCGCGAGCATCGTCTTCAGCTCGCGCGACAGATCGGTTCCGGCGAACGCTTTCTTCAGGACTTTCCGTCCGGAAGGGTCGACGTAGAAGAATCCGATCGAAGTGTTGCCGATATCTGAAAAAATGTAGTTCATAATCCAATCCCCGTTTTGTTCCCCCAGGAATAATATTCCTCATCCTTCTTCGGATCGACGCTGTCCTCCTCTTCCTCCATGGTCTGAAAAGCGCAGTCCTTATAGAGCGAGAGGAAATCCTGAGCCGAAAGCGGATAGAAGGCGTTTTCCTCTCGGACGAGCACGTTCTTATCCCGGTACGAGAAACGGACTTCCCGCCCGTGAACCAACGCGACGAGAGTCTCCCCGTCGAGCAGATGCTTCAGACCCTGCCGGACATCGAGAAGGCCGTCGGAGGAGGAATCCTGGTGAGAGAATGAAAATTCCATACAGGGATATTCTATCAGATTCCGCCCGGCTTATTTACGTTTCGGACCGGGGAAGCGCTCTTTTCCGGCAAAAAAGACCCGCGCTTTCGCGCGGATCCTCCTTTGTTCAGGATTTACTTGTTGCCGTAATTCGGCTTCGGTCCCTTATGGTCGGAATAACGGTGGTCGGAATGGCCTCCGTACGGCTTCTTGGCCGGACGCGGAGCCGGTTCGACGTAGCCTTCCGGTTTTGGCATCGTGTCGCGGTGGGACAGATCGATGCGGCCTTTCTCGTCGATGTTGGTGATAACGACCTTGAGGGTATCGCCCAGCTTGACGTAGTCTTCGGGCTTATCGACTCTCTTCCAGTCGAGCTTCGAGACGTGGCACATACCGTCGGTCGTTCCGTAAAGACGGACGAAGCAGCCGTACGGTTCGATGCGGACGACCTTTCCGTCGTAGACTTCTCCGACTTCCGGAACCTTGACGATGTTGTTGATCATGTCGAGGGCCTTGTCGATCATCTCCTGGTTGACCGAGTAGATGAGGACTCTGCCGTCGTCGTTGATGTCGATCTTCACTTCGTTGTTGCATTCGGCGATGATGCCGTTGATGACCTTGCCCTGCGAGCCGATGACGTCGCGGATCTTGTCCGGATCGATCATGATCTTCTTCATCTTCAGCGCGTACTTGGAGAGTTCCTTGCGCGGAGCCGGGATGGCTTTGAGCATGACGTCGAGGATTTCGGCGCGGGCCTTATGGGCCTGTTTCAGCGCTTGGTCGAGAACTTCGCGGGTGACGCCCTTGATCTTGATATCCATCTGAAGGGCCGTGACGCCTTTCGGGGTGCCGGCGCACTTGAAGTCCATGTCGCCCAAGTGGTCTTCCATGCCCTGGATATCGGTTAAGACCGTGTACGGATGATCGGCGTCGAGGTGATCCGGATCGGAAGAGATCAGACCCATAGCGATGCCGGAGACCGGGGCTTTGATCGGGACACCGGCGTCCATTAACGCCATGCAGGAGGCGCAGATGGAAGCCTGCGAGGAAGAACCGTTGGATTCGACGACGTCCGCCACGCAGCGGATGGTGTACGGGAAGTCTTCGATGGACGGAATGACGTAAGAGAGAGCTCTTTCGCCGAGGTTGCCGTGGCCGAGCTCGCGTCTGCCCGGAGTACCCATGCGTCCGAGTTCGCCGACCGAGAACGGCGGGAAGTTATAGTGATGCATCCAAGTCTTGTCCGGGACGTCGTCCAAATCGTCGAGGATCTGGGCGTCGCTCAGAGGGCCGAGCGTGCAGGCCGAAATGACCTGGGTCTGGCCGCGGGTGAACATGGCCGAGCCGTGGGCGCGCGGAAGCAGACCGACCTGGGCGTCGAGCGGACGGATTTCGTCAATCTTGCGGCCGTCCGGACGGATCTTGTCGACCGTGATGAGCTTGCGGACTTCGTCGCGGACGAAGCCTTCGCAGATGGCGGCGACATCCTTCAGGGTCTGGGCCTTGGTCTTTTCGTCGGCGTATTCCTTGGCATTATAAGCGTCCTGGGCTTCCTTCTCGATGGCTTCAATGGTGTTCTGTCTTTCGAGCTTGTCGAAGATGGAGACCGCCTTGACGAGACGGTCCTTGTAGGAAGCGGCGACTTCCTTCTGTAAGTCTTCGGGGATCTTGCGGATCTGCACCGGCCACTTTTCCTTGCCGACCTTCTCGATGATGGAACGTTCGAAATCGATGAGTTTCTTGATCGCGTCGTGACCGAACCAGATGGCGTCGAGCATGACTTCCTCCGGGAGTTCGGCGGCTCCCGCTTCGACCATGTTGACCGCGGCGTAGTTGCCCGCGACGGTGAGGTTCAGATCGGAGTTCTTCCACTGTTCCTTGGTCGGGTTAATGACGAACTGCCCGTCGACGCGGCCGACATAGACGCCGGCGATCGGGCCGTCAAACGGAATCGGGGAGATGCCGAGAGCCAGCGAGGAGCCGAGCATGGCGGCAAGTTCCGGCGAGCAGTCCGGATCGAACGACATGACGTAGTTCGTGATCTGGACTTCGTTGACGAAGCCTTCCGGGAACATCGGACGGATCGGGCGGTCGATGGTGCGCGCGGCGAGGGTCGCGTGGACGGTAGGACGTCCTTCTCTTTTCAGGAAGCCGCCCGGAATCTTGCCGGCGGCATAGGCCTTTTCGATGTAGTTGACGGTCAGCGGGAAGAAATCCTGTCCTTCCTTCGGTTCTTTGGCGCCGACGACGGCGGAGAGAACGACGGTGTCCCCGTAACGGACGAGGACCGCGGCGTCCGCCTGCTTGGCGATTTCACCGTATTCCACGCTGAGCTTGTGCCCGTAGAATTCAGTCTCGAATACTTGTTTCATTCTTTTTTACCTTTCTTGTATTCCTTTTTTCAATGATACGGCTTAATGATACCACAAATGGAACGGGTTCTACCCGTCGGATAAAAAAAAGGAAGGGGAAACTTTTCCGCTTCCTCTTCCTACTCCATAATCGGCCTATTTCAGACGGGCTTCGACTTCCGGGTGGTACTTGTAGAATTCGCGCACGGAAGCAATCTTTTCTTCTTTGTTCGCCTTTTCCCACTTTAGGAAGCGCCCGCCGCGCTTCGGCTGGATGAAGTGTCCGGCGCGGAATTCCTCTTCGAGAACCTTGTCTTCGTCTTCCCCTTCGATGGAAGGGATGTCCGTCTCCGGGACTGGTTCTTCCTTCTTGGGTTCCTCTTTCGGTTCCGCTAGACCTTCGGAAGGGACTTCTTCCTTTTCCTTCTCTTCTCCGGCCGGTTCTTCCTTATGGACCTCTTCAGACTTTTCCGGAGCGTCTTTGCTTCCGCCTAGCATTCCTCCGGAAAGGAGCTGGCGCTCGTCTTCCTCGGCCTGTTTCTTCTGTTCTTTCTCGAGTTCTTCCTTGGCTTCCTCTTTAATCTTCTTCAGAGCTTCCGTATCCGAACCGTCGGAACCCGGGAGATCCCTGTTCTTCACGTAGGAAGGAGGATTCGGGGAGGTGCGGTCTTTTTCGTACTGCTCGGTCAGGGCCAAGGCGCGGTCGAGAACCGGGTCGGCGAAGGTGGCCGGAAGCGAACCGAGAATCAGGTTGAACTCGATTTCGCTCGTCGGATCGGACTCGTCGATCTCGTTGTAGCAGTCGATGAACGCGCGCAGGAAACGCTGGGGCTTGGTCGTATAGGTGACGATGAAGGAATACCAGTTCATCGCGTCGTTGATGTCCTCGGCGTGATAGAACGGCGTCAGCAGCTTCGGGGCAACGTCCCCGGAAGTGCGGAAGTAGACCTTGGTCATCTCCTTATACGGCAGGAGCATTCCTAAAAGCGTCTCTTCCTTAAATAAGAAGGTCACGTTCGGGAAGGCGGCGCTCTTCTTGAAGTTAATCCGGACTGGGAAATGGATTTCGTCGTAATTGAGGTGCTTCAGGTCCGAAATCAGGTCATCCGTGGATAAGAAGTCCGGATAATACGGGACGGTCAGGAGTCCCTGCGGGGGCAAAGCGTCCTCGGGCGTGTACTTGGCCACAAAATAAAGGTCGTAATCCGGAACGGTCACGACGTCCTTGCCGATGCCGTCGAGCTCTTCCTTGGTGACAGTCTCCTTTCGGATGCCGCCCTCGGTGATTTCCGAGGAGACGTAGGTCTTATAGACGTTGAAGCCGGTGAATATATACCCTTTTTTTGCGGGGACGATGCGGGAGAGATCGATGTCCTCGCCCTGTTTAGCGTGAAAGACCAGATCCTCGTCGGATCCCTGGAACTTGCCCCCGTCGAGGAAGATCGTGACGGTGTGCTGGTGCAGCCTCTTGGAGCGGTAGCGCCCGACCCAGACAATCATCCCGGCCAGTACGAGGATGACGGCGAAAGCGAAAATGACGAGCGCGGTATACCACGGATTGGAGAATCCGTCGAAGAAATTTTCGAAAATGTCCATGCTGCCTTCCTTTCCCGCCAATCGGTGAAAAATCCCTGAAACTATCCGTCAAATCGGTAATCCTATTTTAGACGCAACCCTGCCTTTTAGTAAAGAGACCCTAAAAATCTTGCACCGTTCCGCCCGTCGGAAAAATCCTTGGGAAAACCTCCCCTTTCCCGAAACGGCAAAGAACCCAGCTTCCGGACGGGAAAATCGGGAAAAGAGAAAGTTTGCGCAGAGACGGATTTCTATTTTATAATGGTGAAGTCTGAACACAGAAAATGGATTCTGAAATGTATCTTTTTGCGGAAAACGCTGCCGAACTCCCGGCTATGCCCGTCATCGTCCTGATGCTCCTTGGCGGGCTCGGCGCTTTGCTCGTGGGCATGAGGATGATGCAGCTGGCCACGGAAAGGCTGGCCACCTCGGGACTGAAGAACCTCTTCACTAAGACGGCCAACTCCAAGCTGGCCGGCGTCGGGATTGGCACGCTGTCGACGATGATCGTCCAGTCTTCGGGAGCCACGACCGTCATGGTCGTCGGCTTCGTCAACGCCGGGGTCATGACCCTGAGCCAGGCGGTCTCGTACATCATGGGCGCGAACATCGGAACGACCATCACGGCGCAGATCGTCGCCTTAGGAGGACTGTCCTCCTCTTCTTTCCCGTTATCGGAAATCATCATCTCGCTGACGCTTCTAGGAATCATTCTGACGATGTTCTTAGCAAAGAAATACCCGAAGGTCGGGACGGCCGGCGAACTATTTTCCGGCTTGGGTCTCCTGTTCCTCGGTTTAAGCGTCATGACGACGTATATGAATTATACGTTCGAGACCAACCCGGCCATTCTCCAATTCCTGGCGGATACGACGAATCCGTTCCTGCTCCTCTTCATCGGAATCCTCTTGACGGTCGTGGCCCAGTCGTCCTCGGCGGTCACTTCGATCATCCTGGCACTGGCCATCTCGATGGCCGGAAGCGGGACGGAACTCTGCGGCGGAGGAAACGGAGTCCTCTACCTGATTCTGGGCTCGAACATCGGTTCCTGCTCGACGGCGCTTATCTCCGCCATCGGCTCGACGACTAACGGCAAGCGCGCGTCGGTGATCCACCTCTTATTCAACGTCTTCGGTTCCCTGATTTTCTTCATCGTTTTGATCTGCTGGCCGCAGGCCTTCGAATCCACGTTCCGCGCGTGGTTCCCGGACGCCCCGGCGACGCAGATCGCGATGTTCCATACGTTCTTCAATACGTTCTGCACGCTGGTCTTCCTGCCGTTCACGAACATGTTCGTCTGGCTTTCGAAGAAGATCGTCCCGGACCGCAAAAAGAAGAAAAAGCCGGAAGACGTCTCGGACGAGTTGCTCGACCGCCGTTTCTTAGCGACTCCGGGCATCGCCCTGAACCAGGCCATCATGTATTACCATCTCATGGCGAAAGAAGCCCTGGACGATCTGAACCTCGCCCTCGACGGATTCATCCGGAAGGACAAGGAACATAAGAAGGATGTCGACGAGAAGGAAGCCCGGGTCCTAAGGATGAGCCGGGAACTGACCGCGTTCATCGTCGAAATCAACACGCACGGGATTTCCGAAGATGGTTCGAGAAAGCTGGCCGAGATGCAGCTCGACATCGCGGACATCGTGCGTTTAAGCGAAGTCGCGGACAACATCACCGGCTATACCCGCCACGAAGTCGATGAAAACCTGGAGTTCTCTCCGGCCATCTATCCGGAGCTCGCAGAGATGAAGGCGCTCTTGAAGAAACAGTTCGACGACTGCCAGACCATCGTCGACAATCCGAGTCTGGATCTGTTGAGCCGCACTAGGAAGACCGAGGACGCGATCGACGCCCAGCGCACAAAGATGATCAGCGGACACATGGAGCGTCTTTCCAAAGGGCAGTGCCATCCTTCTTCGAGCGGAGTCTTCATCAACCTCGTCGGGAACCTGGAGCGCTGCGGCGACCATCTGAACTTCATTGCGGAACGTTCGTGCTCTTCTTTGATCGCCAAGGAAAAAGGAATCCTTCCGCCGCATCCGTAGATGGAATCAAAGTGTTCCGGAAACAGGGTTCGTCCCTGTTTTTTCTTGCCTTTTTTCCGGGCTAGGAAAAGCGCTTTAAAAAAGATATATAATGGAAGTACCAGAAATCCGGTCCGTCCATCCCCGAAAGGAGTCCTTTTCATGAACGCTTGGAGCAAGCTGCCTCTTTCAACGGTCGTTTTCTTCTCCCTGTTTTTAGCCGTTTCGCTCGCCGAGACGGTCTGCGCCTTTTTGGAAAAGGAAACGGGGAGGAAAATTCTGAAGCCGTTCTGCCTGCTGTTCCTGTTCTTAGGTGCCGTCTGTGCCGTCTCTGATAGCCCCTGGGTCTATACCGGCCTAGTTTTCGGGCTCGTCGGGGATCTGTTCTTCCTGTATCCGAAAAAGAGAAAATGCGTCTTATTCGGCTTATTGGCCTTTTTCCTGAATCACGTCTGTTTCATCGGCGCGTCCTGTTCCCTGATGAAAGAGAGCTTCCCGCTTTTAGGATACGTCCTGGTGAGCCTCGGGGCGGCGCTGGTCTTCTTAGCGGGTTTTGCCGTCCTTCTGAACAAGATTACGAAAAAGGACTATCTCATCAGCGTCACGGGAGCTTTCTACATGGTCTCCATCGTGCTCGATTTGTTCATGGTCTCCTATCTGACCGCTTTGAGCGCCAGCCCCTATATGTATCTGGGAATCATCGGAGGCGTCCTCTTCATCGTCTCGGATTCGATCCTGACCTATACGATCTTCATCCGGGATTTCCCGCGGAGGGATTTCTACATCATGCCGACGTACCTTTCCGCCGAAGCGCTCTATACCCTTTCGTTCGTGTTCTCCCTTCTCGCCTAGGTGTTTCTTCGAGCCATTAATCCTTATATAATAAGAGACGTATGAAACGCGCATTGTTTTTCGATCTTGACGGAACGCTCTGGGACGCAATCGAACCTCTGAAGGACAGCTGGAACGCGACGATGAAGGAAGCCGGACAAGATCGGGTCTTCTCGTACGCAGAAATGAAATCCTACATGGGGCTAACCCCGGAAGAGACGGTCCCTCTCGCTTTTCCGTTTGCGGATAAGGAAACGGGAATCAGGCTTTTCGCGCGTTGCTTAAAAGAAGAAATCGCGTACCTATCTCAGCATCCGGGAACGCTCTATCCGCGCGAGAAGGAAGTGCTGAGGGTACTGAAGAAGTCCTATCCCCTGTACGTCGTCTCGAATTCCGGGAAAGGGTACATCGAGAACTACCTTTCCGCCTGTTCGACCGCCCCGTATTTTAAAGGCCGCCTCTGCGCCGGGGACACGCAAAAGGACAAGTGGGAAAACATCCGCATCCTCATGGAACGGGAAGGTTTGGACGAAGTGATTTATATCGGCGACACCGAAAAGGACCGGATCCAGTCGGAAAAAGCGGGCGTTCCTTTTATCCATGCGGCTTACGGCTTCGGGAAGGTCCCCGAAGCGGAATATTCCATTGAGTCCTTAAGCGAGCTTCCTGCGGAAGTGAAGAAGATTTTCCGCTGACGCCCGAATCCGGCAATGAAAGCACCGATTTATAAAGAGTCCTTCCTATGCCGTCTATGAAAAAGCGCCGATTTCCCGCTTTGTGCGGTAGGAATCGGCGTTTTAATTGGAAGATTACTTGTCGTCGAAGACTAGGAACCCCTCGACTTCCGGGAAGGTCTTTCCGTCGAAGACCGGGAGCTTCGAGAAGTCGTCGAAGGCTTCCGCGACGGAGTTCTTTTCTTCCTGGAACTCGACCTTGAAATCGACGTAGTCCCCGTTGCCCATGGTCGCGTTCACAATCCGGTTGTTCTTCCCGAGGCTGGCCTTCCAACTCATCACGATGAGGCGCGGCGTCTTCCCGTCCTGCTCGTAGCCGTCGAAGAAATAGCACCGGTCGTGGTAGAAGGCCCAGATTCCGCGCAGGCGCATCCGGGCTAAAAAATCGATACGTTCGATATTCGTCATTTTGATGGATTCTTTCTATAAAGACAGACTCTTTTCCGTCCGTTCCTATTCTAGCGGATTCGGTCCCGAAAGTCATTAAAAAGGGTCGGAAGAACTCCTCCCGGCCCGGCATTTCTCGGATGAAAACAGCTACTTGTGCGGATGGTCTTCCGCCATTTCGGAATGGACGTCTTTCTCAGATTCCTCGAAGCCTTTCTTGGAACGTTCCTCGATGGACTGCATGTCCTTTTTCACGTCCTGGACGGGCGTGGCCTTCGCGGGTTTCCTAGCGCCGTCCTTCTTCATGGCTTCGACCGTCTCGGTGAAGCTCGCGGCATAGGAAGCGAAATCCTGCAGGTTCGACGGAACGATCAGCTTCGTGGCGTTCCCGTCGGCGACTTTCGCCATGGCTTCGAAGGAGCGGATGGCCAGCACTCCCTGGGACGGATTCGCTTCGTTCAGGAGCCTGATGGATTCGGCTTCGGCCTGACGGACCATCAGTTCGCCTTCCGCTTCGGCCTTTTTGACCTTGAGAATCGATTCGGCCTGGGCTTCGGCTTTTTTGATGAGGGACTGCTTTTCGGCTTCGGCGTTGAGGATGGCGGATTCCTTGTTACCTTCCGCGATCGTGATGGCGGAGGTCTTCTCGCCTTCCGCAATCAGGATTTTCTCGCGCTTCTCGCGCTCGGCACGCATCTGTTTCTCCATGGCGGCCTGGATGTCGCGCGGAGGCAGGATGTTCTTAACTTCGACGCGGGTGACCTTGATGCCCCACGGGTCGGTCGCCTCATCGAGGATGTTGCGCATCTTGGCGTTGATGATGTCTCTCGACGTGAGGGTCGCATCCAGATCGAGGTCGCCTATGATGTTGCGCAGGGTGGTCGCCGTCAGCGATTCGATACCGACGATCGGATCCTCGACTCCGTAGGTATAGAGCTTCGGATCGGTGATGTTGAAGAAGACGATTGTGTCGATCTGCATCGTGACGTTATCTTTGGTGATGACCGGCTGCGGCGGGAAGTCGTAGATCTGCTCCTTCATGGAGACCTTCTTGGCGACCTTGTCGACGAACGGGGCGAGGAAATGGATTCCCGTGCTCCAGGTGGTCAGATACTTCCCGAGCCGTTCGACGACGTATTTGTCCGTCTGACGGACGACGCGGATCCTCGTGACGAGGATCAGGACGATGATGGCGAAAATGAGAACCGCGACGACGATTCCGACGACTGCTCCCGGATTCATAATGATTGGTTTCCTTTCTTTTTTTACTTTCGGATTCGGATTACTTCCCTTCTTCGGATAAATCGAACACTTCCCGCACGATCAGGGTGTTCCCCTGGATCGAGAGGATCTCGATCGTGGATCCGGCCGGAATCTCCGCGGACGCGTCGGCGGGTTTCGCCCTCCAGAGCGCGCTTCCGACCTTGACTTCCCCGACTTCGAACGGACCGATGGGTTTAACAACTTTCGCCTTCTCCCCGATCAGCGTATCCACGTTCGTCTTCGAATTCTTCCGCGCGTACATCCTTCTGGACAGCGGGCGGAGCAGAATCAGCGTAAGGGCGCTGACGCCGAGGAAGACGATCGTTTCGCCCCACCACGGGACTCCGGGGATGTACGTGATCGCCAGCGCGGCGAGCGCACCGACGCAGAACCAGATTGAGACCAGGGCGACCGTGGCCAGTTCCGCAATCAGCGCGACGAGAAAGACGCTGAGCCAGACGATCAGCATGATGCTGTTCTCATCCATTTTCCCCTACCTCCTGTTTTAATTCTACTATAAATACCTTGCCGGATTCATCATAAGAGCAGGAATATTTCCTTCCGGACTTCCCGAAATTCAGCCCGAAGGAAGAAGACACGGCGTTCATGAAATCCGTCGAGGAAACGCGGACGTAACTCTTCCCACCGGAGAGGACGAAGACTTCTCCGTCCGGGTGCGCCTTCGACTCGTATTCGTCCTGATTCAACAGACGGATCAGGATTTCCTTTTTCTCTTCGTCGATTCCCAGCAGTGCGGCATATTCGCCCTTAGCGATATCCGCTCCGGGCTTATTCAGCATGATGTTGGTCGGGTACAGGGTCGCGACGATCTTATGGCTTTCCCTCGTGAACCATCTGACCATGGATTCTCCTCCTTTCTATACCACAAATATACATTGGTATTCGAACAGATTCAAGAGTATTCAAAACAATTCTATTAAAATTCAATCAAGAAAAACCCGTCTACTTTTGACGGTAAACGGGTGAAATCCGGATCAGCCGAGAGACCTTGTTCTGTTTTTTTTCGATTCGAGGCGGTCGAGGCGGTCGAGTTCGCGCTTCTTCTTTAACGAAGCTTTGCGTTCTCTCTGGCGCTGCGCCCTGAACGAATTGAGGACGTGGCGGTTTCTGGCGAACTGGCAGTCCTCCTCATCGATGTTCCGGCCGTGAACCTTCAGATAGAGGAGATAGGATACGGCTCCTATGAAAGCCAGTCCGGTGAGAAATCCTATGACGATGGATGGTACCATGGTTCGGAAATCAGGCTTCCTGAGCCTGGGCTTCCTGCCTGTTCTTGTAGCCGTTGTAGAAGTAAAGCCCGACAAAGCCGAGAACGAGGACCGGAAGCGTGATGGCTAACGTCCAGACCCATTCGAGGGTGACGTAAGTGACGCAGCCGGCGACATAGGAGACGCCGATCCAGAAGACGAGCGTTCCGATATAGGACTTGCGGTCCGGCAGTTCGCCTTTGGCCGTACCGACCGAGGCGAAGCACGGAATGGTCGTCATGTTGAAGACGGCGAACGCGGTCAGACCCGCGGCGTCGATATGTCCGCCGGTCAGGTTCGAAGCGTTGATGATGTCGCTGAAGCTGCCGGTGAGTTCGCTGCCGTTCTGTTCAAGCGTGTTCGTGACCGAGCTCAGAGCGGAGAACTGTTCGAGGACGGCCGTGACGTTTTCCTTGGCGACGATGCCCTGGAGCGAAGCGACCGCGTACATCCAGCCCATCTGTCCGCCCTGGATGTTTCCGAAGCCCATCGGGGTGAATAACGGAGTCATGATCATGCCAATATGGGCGAGGATCGAATAGGAATCGTCCAGGCCTTCCGCGGTCGGAATGAAGATCCAGGTCGGAGTGAACGAAGACAAGAACCAGATGACGACCGTCGAAGCGAAAATGACCGTGAACGCCTTCTTGAGATAATGTTTTCCCTTATCCCAGACATGGATCATCAGGGCGTGCGGCTGCGGAGTATGGTAGGCCGGAAGCTCCATGATGAACGGAGGAACTTTCTCACGCTGCGTCGTATGGTTCATAACGATGACCGCGATAAGGGCGATCGCGACGCCGACCAGATAGATGAGGAACGTGAACAGGCCGGAATCGAATCCGATGGCCTGAGAGACCGCGGCGGCGATGACGGCCAGGAACTCGGCCTTGGCGCCGCAGGTGAAGAACGGAATGACGCGGATCGTCTTGATTCTTTCCTTATCGGAAGAAAGCGTACGCGTATTGATCATGGCCGGAACGCCGCAGCCGAATCCCATGAACATCGGGATGAACGCGCGTCCGGAGACGCCGAAGCGGCGGAAGATGCGGTCGAGGACGAAGGCGACGCGGGCCATGTACCCGGAGTCTTCGAGGATCGCGAAGAAGAAGAAGAACAGCACCATGATCAGCGGAACGAAGCCGACGCAGGCGGAGATGCCGTTCAGGACTCCGTCGTAGAAGAAACTGATCAGCCATTCGGGGCTGTTCCAGGCTTCGAGCGCCTGCTTGAGTCCGATGCAGATGATGCCCTGGATACCCGAGTCGTTCCCCGCCCCAATCAGGTTCTGGAAGAAGATGCCGAGGGAGTTGATGCCTCCGTCGGAATAGAACAGGCCGGCGAACGGATAGAATTCCTCTCCGTCGACCGTCCAGTGGATGGCCCCGGCGTATCCGTCTCCGAAGTTTACGCCCATGTGTCCTAGATAGAAGAGGTCTTCCGAGAACGTGAAGTGGAACACCAGGAAGAGGATGGCAATCATGATCGGAATGGCGGCCCAGCGGTTCGTTAAGACCTTATCGATCTTATCGGACTTGGAGAGCTTCTTGCTCTCCTGCTTCGGCGCGCCGGTGCGGTAGATTGCGATCCGGTCCGTGATGAACTTGTAACGAAGGTCCGCGCTCGCGGCTTCGAAGTCTCCGGCGCTGACGTTCAGCCGTTTGACTTCGTCGTAGGCGAGTCTGTTCTTCTCGGCTTCGATTTCATCGGCTTCCAGAGCCTTCAAGGCGTGGAAGAGCGGATTGGCGACGTTGGCGTCCTGATAGATCTTGACCGCGGAGTCGATGGGCTTCTTCAGCGAAGCGGTGTTCCATAAGGAAACGCCCTTTCTCGGCTTCTTGGCGGCATCGAGGGCGACTCTCATGAGTTCGTCCAGGTTCTTATAGCGCAGAGCGGAGATCGAGACGACCGGAATTCCGAGCTTTTCGGCAATCTTTTCCGCATCGATCTTCATGCCAGCTTCCGCGACCGCGTCCGACATGTTCAGGGCGAGGACCAGCGGAACGTCCATTTCCAGGAGCTGCGTGGTCATGTAGAGGTTTCTCTCCAGGTTCGTCGCGTCGATGACGTTGATGACGCAGTCCGGTTTTTCCTCGAGGATGAAGTTTCTCGAGATGACTTCCTCCGGGGTATACGGAGATAAGGAATAAATGCCCGGAAGGTCGATGATTTCGGCTTCCCCGACTTCCTTGTTCTTATACATGCCCGACCGTTTTTCAACGGTGACGCCCGGCCAGTTTCCGACGTACGCGGTCGACCCCGTCAGCGAATTGAACAGGGTCGTCTTGCCGCAGTTCGGGTTGCCGGCCAGGGCGAACGTAATCTTTCTTTTCTCTTCGGCCATTATTTTGTCTCCCCGCTTTCTACCGCCTTGCCGACGGACGACAGATCCGTCACTTTGACGATGACGTTCGCCGCCTCGTCCTTGCGGAGCGTGAGTTCGTAGCCTCTGAGCGTCACTTCCAACGGGTCGCCGAGCGGCGCCTTCTTCCGTAAGAACACTTCTGCTCCCGGAGTCAGCCCCATGTCGAACAGCCGTCTGCGGATCTTTCCTTCCCCGGCAACCTTGACAATGTTGCCGACCGAGCCGACCGGGACGGTGTCCAAACGGACTTCGCCGCCGACTCTGATTTCCGACTTCTCTTCCATAGACCTTCCTTTCTATAACCCGACAAAAATGTTTCTGGCGATTGCATTGTCCAAAGCCAGGCGGGAATCGCTGACCTGGATAATGACTCCGTTCTTCGTTCTGGAAAGAACGGAAATCTGCCTCTCCGGGACAATCCCGAGAGCTTCAAGGTGTTTGCGAACGTTTTCATCGCCGAGAACCCGTTTCACGTTCAGATTCGCTCCGATTGGAGCAACTAACAGCGGCATCATGAACACCTCCCTGAGTGGTTAGTCTATGTTAACCACAAAGTTATTTTAGTGATAGCTAACTAAGAAAATCAAGTATTTTCGGAAGATGCTCCCGCGAAAAGCCATGCATCCGGAAATCCGCCCTGAGGAAAAGGCGCCTTGATTTCAAACTTTTTTCACAGAAAAGACAAAAAAGTTCACTTTCGTTTGGCATTTGCATATACTAACTCCTGAAGGGAACTTATTCCATGAACAAAATCACAGTCAAAATCGAGGGCATGCGCTGCCCGGAATGCGAGGCGCACGTGAACAATCTGTTCCGCAAGAACTGCCCGCGCGTCATCAAAGTCAAATCGTCCCATCTGAAGAAACAGAGCGTCATCTTCACCGACGCCTCTCTCGACGAAGAGGCCGTCCGCAAAGTCCTCGATGGCGCGGGTTACCGCGTCGAAGACGTCAGCTTCGAAAACGGTCTTAAAGATTCGCTTTCGTACAAGATCGCGCGGAAGTTCCATAAGGAACCGAAGCGCGGTTCATAAAAGGATTCCCCTTTCTAAGGAAAAGGAGCGGCCTAGACCACCGCTCCTTTTCTCGTCGTTCCTTCTTTGCGCTTCAGGATGAAGCGGACGAATTCTCTCACCTCGTCCCACTCGGAGAAGACCGCCATGTAGAACTGCGCGCCCATGTCCCCCTGCAGGACCTTCGGAATCACGCCTTCCATCCGGATCAAATCTCCGTATTTATTCAGAATCTCTTCGCGGGAATGCTCGTAGACGTATTCGTCCCTCGTCGCCGCGTAGACGCAGTATTTGCGTTCCTTCGGGACGATCGGCGTCCGGGTGTCGTAAGCGACCATGTCCGCGTAGATCTGGTAGAGGTCGACGTTCGCGGAGAAATTCTCCATGTCCGGGGTGAAGCCGCCGGCCGGGCGCATGTTGACTTCGAGCCCGATCACCTCGCCTTTCTTCCAACGTCCTTTTTTATCGGAGTTCGCAATGAAGAACTCGAGATGGAAATACCGGTTGTGGCAGTTGAAGGCCTTCAGAGTGTTCTTCCCGGCCTCGATCAGTTCGGGCTGGATCTCCTTCTTGACGAAATACCAGGTGTCCTTGTTGTCGTTGACGACGTCCATCATCGAATCCGTCTCGGAATACGAAGCGTAATAGATCGGGGAGCAGGCCGAGTCGGCCACCCCGTCGAACGTCTGGATCGTCCCGTCGACGTACTCCTCCATGATGTAGAGGACGTCCTTCTCTTTCTTGTTTTCGAAGAAGTCGGTCAGGTCGTTCTCGTCCTTCAGGCGGTACGTGTGGGTCGCCCCGACCCCGTTGTCCGGCTTAACGACGACCGGATAGCCCACTTCGGAAATGAAGTTTCTGCAGGAATCGATGTCGTCCACGAGATGCCACCGGGCCGTCTTGACCCCGGCGCGCTCGTAATAGATCTTCATGACCGACTTGCGCTTGATGTGCTCGATCTCGTCGTTCCTGATGCCGGTGCAGATGTTGAACTCCGTGCGCAGCTTCGCGTCCATCTCGAGCCAGTACTCGTTGTTCGACTCGAGCCAGTCAATCTTGCCGTACTTGAACGTGAAAAAGGCGACCGCGCGGAAGACTTCCTCGTAGTTGCTTAACGAATTCACCCGGTAATATTCCGTCAGATCCCTCTTGAGTTCGGGACGGAGGGAATCGTAGGAGTCGTCCCCGATGCCGAGGACGTTGACCCCGTCCTTCTTGAGGGCGGAGACGAAGTGGTAATAATTCGTCGGAAACGTCGGACTGATGAAAATGAAATTCAGCATAAGTTCTCGCTTCTTCTATAAATCGTGTTTCTACTTCTTATATCCTATTCTTTCGGTTTCCCCTTTTCAATTCGAACCCTGCTTATCGTTCATAAACGGATTCTTTTCACCCGGATGGTCCCGGGAATAGACCGGTATAACGACCGTCGGAGGAAATTTTTGAAGGATCGCGGAATAGAGGCTCTTCAGTTCCTTCTTCTTCATGTCTTTGAATTCGTTTTTCTCGTAACGTTCCAGCACGGAGAAGACGAATTCCTTCGTGGCCGGATGCATGAACGAGCGCGGGGAGGATAGTCGGAAGAAGGCGAGCGGAAGCGAACGGTCGAACTTCTTCCCGTTATAGACCTTCGAGGCGGCGATCATGTCGCAGCAGGACTCGAGCGCGTAGACGAAAGGCATCGGGGCGAGAAGGATGTCCCCGGTCGTCACGTCGACCCAGTATTCGAAATGGTGGCGGTTCTTCCTCGTGTGGTGGATGAAGGCCTTCGAGTAGCCGAATTCCTCCTTCCGTTCGTTCGCGATTGGGGATTTCGTTCCGGAATAGTTCCGCGCGCTCACGATGAATTCGGAAGGGGAATATTTGGACAGGTCGTGCACGAGTCCTCTCCAGAACAAGCCGCAGCGGGTGCAGTAGATCCAGACGAGGAAGCGGTGGCGGTCGACCGTATGCAGATGTTTCAGAAAGTGATATTTCGCCATACGTTCCCATTATGGCCGAAGAGGAATCACTTTTCAAACGGAGACGCCTCTTCCGGCGGTTCGATTCCCTCTATTTTCGAAATTAAAATGAGGATAAAATATCTCTGATACACGGATTGTCGCACATACATATGGATTACGATCGGATCGTGGAAGAAATCACCCGGATCGGGAAGGAAATGTACATCTGCGGGGCGGAAGTGCACCGCGTGGAAGATACCGTACAGAGGATGCTGCTGAGCTACGGAGCCCAGTCCTGCGACGTTTTCGCCATCACTTCCCAGATCACCGTCTCGGCCCGTTTCGAAAACAGGACCTACACCGTCATGAAGCGCATCGGCAAGACCGACCCGGATTTCACGAAGATTGCCCTTTATAACTCGCTGTCGAGGAAGCTCTGCTCCGAGCATCTTCCAATCGAGGAAGTCGAAAAGGAACACGCGAAGATTCTCGCTTCGGTCACCCTTCCGTGGTACGTCTCACTAACCGCCTACATGCTCTGCTGTTTCTCGTTTGCGATCTTCTTCGGCGGAGGCGCCATCGACGGCCTCTCCTCGGCGGTCTTGGGCATCCTGATGTTCGCCGCGAACCGCTACCTGAAGCCGCACATCAACGAATTCATCTACATCTTCGTCATCACGTTCCTCATCGGATGCTTGGGCATCTTCTTCGTGAGCTTCGGATTCGGGCACAGCCTCGACAAAGTCCTGATCGGGACGGTCATGCTCGTCATCCCGGGGATGTTCATTACGAATTCGGCGAGGGACATCTTCCTAGGCGACACGATTTCGGGCATATTGAAGCTCTTCGAGTCCCTGCTCCTCGTCGTCCTGATTTCCTTGGGGTACGTCTTGGCCATCTACCTCTTCCCGTCGGTCATGTATTCGAGCACCGCGAGCACGAACCCGTGGTACGTCACGTACCTGTCCTGTCTTCTGGGTTCTCTTTCCTTCGCGCTGTTATTCAAGGCGAACTTGCGGATGATAGTCGCTTCCGCGGTCGGTTCCTCCATCGCCGCCGGCTTCTACGTCCTCTTCTCGTTGAAGTATCCGCTTTCGACCTTCCTATGGAGTTCCCTTTTGGCCCTTTTCGCCGGCATCTACGGGGAAATTCTCGCCCGCTTCGCCAAGACTCCCGCCATCTCGATCCTCTCGATCGTCCTGCTTCCGTTCTATCCGGGCGGTTCGATCTACTACACGTTCGCCTATCTCGAGGAACAGCAGAACGAGCTCTTCCTCGCCAACTTTAAGGTCGCCGGGTTCACGATTCTGGGAATCGCGAGCGGGGTCATCGTCTCGACCGTTCTCGTCCATTACGTCGCCGTGTTCGTCCAGAACGTCAAAAAGAACCGCAGCGTCAAAAAATAGCAGGCTTTTTCCGTCTATTTTTCATTCAGGATTTTGTTGTAGGCGTGACGGAGACCGTGGATCTTGACGGTGCCGTAGCGTTTGTACCCGTTCTTTAAGAGGACGAGGTAACATTCCTCCGCTTCGCTTTCTTTCGCTTTCCGGAATTCACTCTTGATTCGAATCCTTCCTTTCCCCGCAGGCTTTGAGGATTCTCTTTGAGAAATCCTCGTTTAAAAAGGCACGGAATTCCCGGTCGGCTTCTCCGTCGAGAGAAGAAATCCTTCCTTTATTGAAAACGAGCGGATCGATGTAGCGCTTCTTGGATAAGACCGGATACGCATCCTCCTCTCCGCGGGGAAGGATTTCGATCCGGCAGAACGAGCGGTACTTCTCCCAGTCTTCCTTCGAACGGGGATCGCTTAAAAGGAGGGAAATGACGTGTTCTTCGTCCGAGTAGAGATCCTTTTCCGACAGGATTCCCCTCCCGATTTCTTTTTTAAGAAGCCGCGCGAGATATTCCATGCTGTAGCGGTCCGCGTCGGCCGCGTACACTTTCGAATTCTTCAGGCAGAGCAGAGCGAACTTCTTCGCAATGGTTTCGGACTGAAAAACCATTTCCGGAAGCCCGTCTTCGTTCGTCCCGACGGTCAGATTTCCGAACATTTCCTTTACTTCTTCGAGCGAAGCGAAACCGTAGTTCAAAAAGTTGTGAAGCGTATATTCGAGCCGGTCGCTCGAAAGGCGGGGAGAATCGTTGTCCGCCAAAGGGTAGCGGTGGTAGTCCGAGACGTCTTCGACCGAAAGACCCAGCGCGGAGAGACCGCTTACGATTTCCGGATTGTTCTCGAGAATCCACCCGGTCCTCTCCTCGGTCGCTTCCTGTTTCAGATGGTCGCCTTTCAAAAAATCGATGACGTGCGCGAACGCCGGGGTAGAGATGTCGTGGAACAGGCCGGACAGGACCACTTTCTCAGGGCAGGAGAAATGCTCGAGGATCAAAGCGACCCCCAAGGAATGGACGTAGCGGGAATAGCTCCCCAGATCCTTATAAAACGGGAAGGAAGTGTATTCCATCCCGCAGTGCATTCCGCAGCCCCGGATTCTCCGCATCGACGCGGAACATAGAAAAGGCTTGAGATACTCCGGAAACGCGGAGCAGTAGACGGAAAGAATCTCCGAATCGATCTGTTCCTGCCTGTTCATATACATCCAGTATACGGAGATTTCGAAAGACTTCAATCGGAAAAGACCCGGAGTCGTGTCCCGGGCCTTTCTGATATTTCCGGTAATTTCCGGTTATTTCGTCTTGAAATCGGAATTTCCGTCCGAGAATCCCATGTTCTTTTCCGGATGCGGATATTTCGTGCAGTAGGTTGCTTGAGACGGGAAGCCGACCCGTCCGACCGCCTTGGTCGGAACGTAGATGCGCGAATGGCGGAACGCTTCGGGGATTCCTTCTTTCCGTAAGGAAGTCGTTCCGGAGATTGAAGGTTTCTTTGCGCAGAAGTCGGTCACTTCGTGGAGCAGCATGGCCCCGCGGGTCAAAGAAGTCGTGACGTCCTGGATTTTTGCTTCCTTCAGATTGTCCCGAATCGCCATCAGGGTTCCCAAGGCGAGGATGAATCCCGGGATATAGTCGAGCGGGACGCCGTTCAGATTCACCGGATGTTCCTTGGTTCCGTTCCGTACCGACAGACCTGTGATGTCTTCGGCTAACGGCGCCCACCCCGGACGGGTCTTCCAGACCGAATCCGAGAAACACATCAGGTTCGAATAGATGACGTTCGGGTTGATCTTCCGGATTTCCGCCAAAGACAGGCCGAACTTGTCGAAGCAGCCGTTCTGATACGAGTAGGTGATGACCTGCGCTTCCTTGATCAGTTCCTTCATCCTCCGTAAATCCGCGGGTTTGTTCAGGTCGAGCTGAATGGAATCCTTCCCAGCCCAGCCGTCGAGTTCGAGCATGGCCTGTTCCTGTTCGAGGTAACTGCCTCTGCGCACCATCAGTACGTCCGCGCCGTATTCGGCCAGGATCCTCGAGCACGCCGGTCCGGCGATGATGTGGGTCAGATCGAGTACCTTCACGCCGGTAAGAGGACCTCTAGAAAGGTCCTTCCCGAAATCGAGGCGGTTTTTCTTCGTTTCGTTGAAGCGGATCAGAGGCATGGCTATAACGGCCTTCCCGACCTCGGTTGCCTCGAATTCATCGCGGGAACGTAAGACGCACGCGCAGGCTCCGCAGTTAAATAAAGGTTTCCCAATCCGATTAACTTTCCAACCCCAGCCGTGACAAAAGATCCAGGTCTTTTTTGCTCATGGAGCAAAGCTTCCATATCGACGCGTTTTCATCCTCGCTTGTCTTGATGCAATCGTC
>Ga0256406_1000577_pt1 | contig 66305 bp, 44 predicted proteins | sample RumenRJG_03DNA_FD_185986 | JGI IMG/M metagenome (GOLD analysis project Ga0256406, IMG submission 185986) | Bovine rumen microbial communities from Lethbridge, Alberta, Canada - RJG_03 | ecosystem: Host-associated > Mammals > Digestive system > Stomach > Rumen | place: Canada: Alberta | collected... | reverse complement strand
AACCACCGGCAAGCAGTACACCATCGAGTTTCTCGGCTTTGAGACCGTGTACAGCGCCGTGCCCGCCGCACCGGCAGCCAAGGGCGACCTCAACGCCGACGGCCAGGTGAACATGACCGACGTGACCGCCCTCATCAACATGATACTGGGCAACACCGCACCGGCAGCCGCCGCCGACCTCAACGCCGACGGCCGGGTGAACGTGACCGACGTGACCGCCCTCATCAACATCATCCTGGGTAAAAACTAAAAAAAAACACATCATAATGAAAAAATTTATATTGATTGCACTGGTAGCGCTGGGTCTGTCGTCGACCATGGCTGCCAAGAACCAGTGGACGCTGGCCGGTAAAGCCTACGACGTCGACACCCTCGTTTTTCCGCATCCCGTGGGTCCTGGGGTGACTTTCGCCAAGTATAATCTGCCCAGTTTCCCACTACTGGTGAGCGTGATGACGATGGACCTGACCAACCCCTACATCGACTTTGAGACCTGCAAGGGCGGCGACCGCGGCGTGGCCGAGGAAAACCCGCTGAGCATGGCGCAACGCAACGACCGTCCAGGCCACGAGGTGGTGGGGGCCACCAATGGTGACTTCTATTTCTATACCAACGTGGTCGAGAACGGCATACCCCGCAGCGGGCAGTTCCGTCGCGACGAGTGCGTGACCAACCCCGTGGGGCGCGCATGCTTTGTGCTCGACGACAACCGCCACCCCTATATCGACCGCGTCGACTTCACCGGCACTATCACCTACAAGGGCAACACCTTCAGGCTGCACACCGTGAACATGCAGCGGCTGGAGTGGGAAGACACCCAAGGCAACCAAATCAACCTGTATACCAACAGCTATGGCCCCGAGACCGAGAATTGCTCGGGCGGCGTGAAGGTGCTCATCCACCCCAAGCAGGGCAACTTCGCGTGGCACGCCAACAGTCTGGAGCACTGCGTGGTCGACTCAACCTTCGACGGCAACGGCGTCACGGCCATTCCAGCCGGCCACGCTGTGCTGTGGGCCCGCGGCACTTGCATCGACCAGGTGAGCGGCATGGCAGCTGGCGATGAGCTCACCATCAACCTGGGGGTGAACCTGCGCAGCCAGCCCGGTCTGCTCGGCAACTTCAAGGAGCTCATGGGAGGCAGCGACCACATCATCATCAAGAACGGCCAGCTCGTCGACGAGTGGACCGACCGTCATCCGCGCACGTGCATAGGCTTCAATGCCGACAGCACACGGGTGTATCTCGTGGTCATCGACGGCCGCAGCACAGCCTCGTCGGGCGTGTCGCTAGCCGAGGCAGGCGGCGTGTTTCTGGGCTTGGGAGCCGTGAATGCAGTCAATCTCGACGGCGGCGGCTCGAGTTGCATGGTGGTGAATGGCGAAGTGGTGAACACGCCCAGCGACGGCACCTTGCGCCCCGTGGGCAACGGCTGCCTGCTCATCAGCAACGCCCCAGCCCTTGACAGCATAGGGCTGCTCAACTTTGAGCCCCGCAGCTGGAACATCTCAATCTCGGCCAAGATGAGTCCCAAGGTGTGGGGCTACAACAAGTATGGCGTGCTCAAGATCCGCGACCTGCAAGGGTGCACGTTCAGCTGCGACGAGCAAGTGGGCCATTTCACCAGCGACGGCACCTTTATCGCCGCTGCCAAGCCCGCGCAAGGCAACCTCTATGCCAGCTACGGCGGCATCACCGCCTCGCAACCCATCAACGTTGTGAATGCCGAGAAACGACTTGCCCACGACAGCGTGGTGGTGGACAACGCCCACAGCTATGAAATCAAAGTGATGGGTGTGAGCGGGCTGGGCAGCGACATCGTCGACCCCTCGATCATCAGCTGGGCCAGCAGCGACAGCCAGGTGGCAAGCGTGAGCAGCGAGGGCATCGTCAACGCCGTGGCCGACGGCCGTGCCACAGTGTGGGGCACAGGCGACAACTTCGACGACACCCTCACGGTGAGGGTAGAGAATCCCAAAGCCCGCATCACCACTATCGAGAACGCGCCCATCGACCCCTCGACATGGACTGTGGCCCAAAGCGGCGGCCGCAACCGCACAGTCAGCGCCCTCGACAATGGCCTGAAAATCGAGTTCACCGGGGCCAGCAGCCGCAACCCCTACATCAGGCTCACCAAGCGCCTGCAACTGTGGGGCATCCCCGACACGCTCAGGGTGCGGTTCAACCCAGGTGGGCTGCAAGTGAAGCGCATCAACATCTCTACCGCCAACCCCGGCGGCACTCAAGTAATAAGCCAATGGGAAGACCTGCCTGACACTATCGCGGGCGACTACACCGTCGACCTGCCCACGGCACAATGGTGCGACGCAGCCAACTTGAGCAACTATCCGCTGCGATTTGTCTACCTTAATTTTGCCACCGCCTCGCCAGTCGCGGGCCAGCACTACACATTCAGCATTCCTGGCATCGAGCTCATCTACGGCTCGGCACCCAGTGCCATCACCGCCATCGGCAGCGACGATTGCAGCCCAGTGGTGAGCGAGGCGTGGTATGACCTCACCGGGCGTGAAGTGGCACGGCCCGGCAAGGGCATCTACCTGCACCGCGTGCGACTGGCCAGCGGCGCCACCCGCACCACCAAGGTGCTCAAGTGACGTCTTCCCCACCCGGCCGGGAGAAGAATATGAAATGCGGCCTGCAATCACGAAGCGGACCGCATTTGTTGTTCTTTAGTTTTCCACGACCAGCAGGCCGTTGCCCACGGCACGCACATTGCCATCGCTGGGTGTGTTCACCACCTTGCCGCCGACCACCATGCAGCTCGAGCCGCCGCCGTCGAGGTTGACAGCATTGTAGACCCCCAGAGCCTTGAGCACACCATAGGCTTCCTTGAGCGTGACACCGCACGAGGCCTTGCTGCGGCCGTCGATCACAACGAGAAAGAGGCGGTCGCCCTTGACATTGTAGCCAGCGCAGGTGCGCGGGTGCCGTGCCGCCCAGTCGTCGACAAAGGCCCCGTTGCGCATGATGATGTGGTCGCTGCCGCCCACGAGTTCCTTGATGGCCACCAGCTGCTCGGGACAAGAACGCAGCGTGGTCTTGAAGTTGAGGGTGAACGTTGTGCCCTTGGCCAGCATGCGGGCATGGGTCGTGTCGCTGCCTTGCAGCCACAGGATGGCCTTGCCCGCCGGTATGGGTGTGGTGCCGTCGCCGTTGTACACGGTATCGACCACGCACTGTTGCGAGCAGGTGGGCATCCAGTTGAAGCTGCCGTTCACAGCGCCAATCTGCACCTTCACTCCACCAGAGCAATCGTAGGTCACAGGGCCGTAGCTGCCAGTGAAGAGAAACGTCTGGTTGCCGCCAGTATTCTCCTTCTCAAGCCCTATCATGTTCACCGTGTGCAGGCGGAAGGTGCTGTCGCCGCAGGCAATGGTGCCCGCCCAGTCGACGCGGTCGATGTAGGGGCGGTTGTTGTCGTCGATAACCAGGCAGGCCCGCCCCACGGGGTTCTCTACCAGCTCGTCGCGGCACACCTGGCCGCTGCGCGGCATGCCCTTGAGCTCCTTGGGCTTGGTCATGTAGAAGTCGCCGTTCACAGCCGCCACCACCCTGTGCCCGGGTTTGCTCTTGCGCTGCGCCATCGAGGTGGGCGTCTCGCGGCCCACAATTTGGTCGGCCCCCAGGCAGGTCTCCAGGCTCAGGCCTGGGGTTTTGAGGTCGATGGTGAGCACACTCACCTGCAGGGGCATCGCGGGCAGCACATACTTGTCGCAGGTCACCCCGCGGGCCACGCGGCGTGGCCCAGCCACCCGCTCCACATCACAGTTGCGGCCGTCGATCGTCCATTGCCTGGCTTTGGGCCGGGCAGTCGCCGTGGCCACGGCCAGCAGGCCAAGCAGCCACACGGCGATAAACTTGTACTTTTTCACCATGTTCTATTTATGTTTAAAATATCGTATCAAAGTTAGCAATTTAATCTCGCAATACCACCATTTTGTCCATATTTAGCCTCATCGCCGCGGCCTGGCAAGAGCACCATGGCCGAAAAAGAGGGAGCAACTGGCAAAGCCATAAAAATTTACACAATTTTCACTATCATCTTTTACATTTATTTGCTAAATTTGTAAGCGTATTTAAAAACCAAATCTTCGGGAAAACAAAAATTATCAATTAGTTTAATTTAAAAACGAATGATTATGAAAAAAATTTTACTCTCTTTAGTAGCATTACTGGGTGTCGCTGGAACGGCCAGCGCCATCAACGCTGGCGACGTTGTGCTCAGCGAGAATTGGGACAAGCTCTACAATGCTGTCGACGCCAACGGCAAAAACGTGTTTTCATTGAACCCCTGGACTGGCGCCGATGCCAATGGTGTGAGCTATCAGCCCAACTTTACCGACCTGTCGAAGAGCGAATACCTGCCCTTGCTCAACGGCTGGTCGTCGCGCAGCAGCTACCTGTACTCGTGCCGCGGCTTTGTGCGCATCAGCAAGACCAAATTCGGCGGCGACCTGCTCTCGCCGGCCCTCACTGCACTGGGCAACGACACGGCCGACCTGGAGCTCAACTATCAGGGCATAGGCTACACGAGCAACATCAAGTTTGACGAGAGCGGCACCTACAAGAGCGGCGGCGTGCACGACTACCAGGCCTACTATGTGGTCGTGCTGGGCGACGGCGAGATCACCAGCGGTGCCACCAAGATGCAAGACCAGATCCTCTATGCCGACGCCGACGGCAACGCCACCTACTACAAGGGCGCTCAAATCGAGATTCCCACCGATGCCTTCATCAACCCGCTCGACACCATGGAGGCTTGGAGCAATGCCAACACCAAGGTGACGCTCAAGATCAAGGGCGCTACAGCCAAGACCCAAATCGCCTTTGTCGCCTCGGAGTACAAGACCGTGCCCAAGAAGGCCGACCCCGAAATCGACCCTAACGCTCCTCACGGAACCAATGACAAGGTGTGCCGCGTGGTGCTCGACAACATCAAGGTCACCGTCGACCGTGTGGTGACCGCTGTCGACAACGTGAACGCTGCCAAGGCCGTGAAACACATCACCTACTGCAACCTGCAGGGCCAGACGAGCACCGAGCCCTTTGAGGGCGTCAACATCGTGAAGACCGTCTACACCGACGGCTCCACCCATGTTGCCAAGATCATCAAGTAGCAATCCACACAAGGCGCGCATGGCACACCCCGTGCAGCCTTAACCACAGCAGCCCTGCAGTCGCACGAGATTGCAGGGCTGTTTTTTCCACCCCGCGGCTCACAAGCAACGCGGGGCGCCACAGGGCTTCATGACTTTCGGTAGTTTGATTACCAAAATGCCATAATATTAACCTACGTTAACAACGTAAAACAACTTTAACCACTTTAAAGGTGAATTAATCTTGACATTTTATGTATTTTTGCACTAAATAAGCAGAATAAAGAACATCAGCACATGAATATAGCCTCACACATAGCTCCTATTCACATTGCCAGCATGAAGCCCCCCTGCCCGCATCGCGAGCCGTCTTCTGTGGTGATGCCCGATTGACAACAACCGCAACGATAGGAAAAAATCGACACATCTACTCACGCACAAAACATAATCAAAGCATAAATAAATTCTACTCTAAAAAAAAAACTTAAACAATGAAAAGGATTCTAAGCTACATGATTGTGGCACTGCTGCTCGCCATGTGCGGGCTCGGCGCCCATGCGCAGTCGCCCCAGACGGGCGTCTATCGCATTCAGAATGTAGGGTCCAAGCTCTATGTGAAGGTGACCGGCAAGTATGCCGCCGAGCCCAACGAGAGCGCCCAAGCCGAAGCCAGCAAGATCACCGTGGGTGTGGCTGGCGTGCTCGACGACGGCACCTACAAGATGAACTCGCTGGCTTCGACCTACACCACTGCCGACGGGCAGACCCAGAGTGTTGAAGTCTACGACTACGTGACCAGAGCCATCCACATTGGCAACGCTGTGCTCAGGCAAGAGATTGCCTCGTCGAGCGATGAAAACAAGGCCAAGGCCGAGCAGGCCATGGACAAGTTTATCACCGACAACGCCCACATGCGCCTCTACCCCGTGGCTGGCAAGGCCAGCACCTACCGTGCTGTGGCCACCATTCCCAACCTGCCCGACGAGGTGCTCGACTGGATGGTGAAGAAAGGCAAAATTGCCGAACCCACGCAGACGGCCGCCTATGCCTACCTGTGCTCGCTCGTGGAGCAGTACCTGGTCAAGAGCCAGACCGATGCCGACCTCAAGGCCAAGGTGCTGCGCAACCTGCGCAAGGTGGCCCTGGGCAAGACCTACCTGCTGGGCGCCGACGGCTACCCGTCGTTTGACTACGTGGAGGCCGATGCCCACTTTGCACCCATCGCCGGCTCGGGTAAGGCCGACGACTACTTCCAGTGGAAGCTCATCGCCAAGGTGAGTGCCAACGCACTGCAAGACGGCACCTACCAGGTGCGCAACCTGGGCAACGAGCGCTATGTTGAGGTGCTCAAGAAGTACTATGCCAAGCCCGACGCCCTCGAGGCCGACGCCAGCAACATCGACCTGGCCTTTGGCCAGCGCAGCGACGACGGCTCGGTCAAGCTCACCAAGCTCGCTGCCATCGAGAAAGAGGGTAACACCTATGTAGACTGCTACAGCTACATCGACCGCGCCATCACCCTGGGCAAGTATGCCATCGCCGCCGTGCTCAACGGCGACTACGAGGGCGTGCGCGAGGCCAGTGCCGACAACATTGTCAAGGCACAAGCCTATCTTGAGAAATACCTGCACGAGAACGTGTACATGAGCGTCAAGCCCGTGGCCGGGCAAGACGAGGCCGTGTATGCCTTTGCCACCATTCCCACCGTGCCGCAAGAAGTGGCCGACCAGATGAAGGCCCACGGCGCCATTACCGAGGCCACCCCCGAGGCCGCCTGGCAGTTTGGCGTAGACTATGTGAAGCGCTATCTCGACAAGTCCAGCACCGACAGCAAGCTCAAGCAAGTGGTGCTCAACAACATCGACAAGATTAAGCAAGGCCACACCTACTATCTCACCGCCGACAACGACGGTGCCGAGAACGGCTTCGGCTATGTCGACGCCACCGAGGCCGACCTCACGAGCAAGAGCCTCATGTGGGGCGTGATTGCACAAGAGGTGCAACCCGAGAACCTGGCCAGCGGCACCTACAAGATCCACAACGTGGGCAACAACAAGTATGTAAAAATACGCAGCAAGTACTACGCTCGTCCCGATGCCACCGAGGCCGAGGCCAGCGACGTGCACCTGGGCTTTGCCGGCAAGCTGCCCGACGGCAGCTACAAGCTCAACAGCCTGGCCGGCACCGACCCCGCCACCGGCAAGCTCGTGGAGTGCTACAGCTACATCGACAAGGCCCTGAGCCTGGGCAAGATTGCCATCGCCACTATCCTCAAGGGCGACTACACCGACAGTGAAGGCAACACCACCCGCCAGGCCAGCGACGAGAACGTGAAGAAGGCACAAGACTACCTCGACAAGTTCATGCACGACAACATCTACATGCGCGTCAAGCCCGTGGGCGGTGCCAACTATGTGTATGCTCTGGCCACCATCCCCGTCATCCCCGACGAGGTGGTCGAGGCCATGTACAACCACGGCAGCATCAAGGAGAAAACCGCCGATGCCGCCTGGAACTTCCTGGTCGACTATGTGAAGCAGTACCTGGGCTCGTCGCAGACCGACAGCGACGTCAAGGCCTATGTGCTCAAGGCCATCAACAGCATCAAGCAAGGCCACACCTACTACCTGAGCGCCGACAACGACGGTGCACAAGACGGCTTCGGCTATGTCGACGCCGCCAACTACAGCAGCACCGACAAGAGCATCGAGTGGGGCCTCGACCAGGTGAAGGCCGACGCTGCCATCGAAAGCGGCTTCTACAAGATTCAGAACGTGGCCACCCGCAAGTGGGTCGACGTCAAGAGCAAGTACTATGCAGCCCCCGATGTCGACGAGACCCAAGCCACTCCTGTGCACGTGGGCATCGACAGCCAGCTGCCCGACGGCGGCTACAAGCTCAACAGCCTGGCCGGCACCGACAACAACGGCAACTACATCGAGTGCTACAACTATATCGCCCACGCCATCGAGCTGGGCAAGCAGGTAGTGCTGGCCAACCTCAAGTCGTCGAGCGACGAAAACAAGCAGAAGGCCACCGACTACTTTGAGAACTTCATCAAGACCAACGCCTACATGAAGATAAGGCTCGTGCCCAACCAGGACAGCGCCTTCTATGCCTACGCCACCTTCCCCGCCATTCCGGCCGACATCAAGACGATCATCGTGGAGCACGTGAACCGCGAGGCCGGCAGCACCGTCATTGCCGACAACGACGGCGTGTGGCAGTGGCTCATCGACCAGGTGAAGGTCTACCTCAACAAGGCAGGCAACGCCACCGACAGCAAGCTCAAGAGCATGGTGCTCAACAACATCGACAAGATCAAAGAGGGCCACACCTACTACCTGCGCGCCGACGTGACCACGGCCACCGGCGTCAACACCTTTGGCATCGAGGACGGCAACACTGCCGACCTGAGCGACACCCACCTGTGGTGGGGCATGGCCAAGGCCAACCCCGGCAAGGGCGTGACCGGCTGGTTCCGCATTCGCAATGCCAAGGGCACCGATAGCGGCAAGGCCTATGTGAACGTGACCGGCAACTTCACTGCCGAGCCCGACCTCACCGCCCAGCAGGCCAAGAGCCAGGCTGGCACCGTGATCTATGTGGACATGGGCGACTCGGCCGACGGCGTGAAGTTCCCCATCAAGGCCCTGCGCTCGCAAGGTGTGAACGTGAACACCTATATCGACATGACCATGGCACTGGCCAACCTCGCGCTGCCCATGGTGACCGAGAAGCTCACCGAGATTGTGAAAAACAATCCCAACTACAGCAAGTATGCCTCGCTCGTGGAGCCCGCCATCAAGGCCCTGGTGCAGAGCGTCGACGTCAACTACTACGCCACTCCCGTGTTCACCGCTACAGGCAATAAGGCCTTTGAGGTGAGCGCCAAGGTGCCCGATGTGGCCGAGTACTGCGACATGGCCAACATGGCCCTCAAGGTCATGGGCAAGACCAAGACCCAACTGGTGAACAAGATCAACAGCATGAAGAGCGGCGACGGCGGCATTAAGGACCGCGTGCTCGAGATCGCTGCTCAGTGCGCAAACCGCATCGACAACCCCGACCAGCTGTGGGACTACATGACCAGCAAGGTGTGCGACGTGGTGAAGAATCACCCCAACGTGCTGCCCGAGCGCATCAACAACTTGATACTCAACAACCTCAAGAACGTAAAATATGGCACCACCTATTGCCTCACGCAAGAGGACAAGTATGCCACCTTCGACTTCCAGGAGGCCAGCGAGGCTGCCGGCAACGAGGCTGCCAAGTGGGTGCTTGAGCCATTCGACCCCAAGGCCGAGGGCTACAGCACTACGGCCTACTACCCCTACCTCGACGTCACTCCCGAGCAGCACTACAGCTCCTCGACGCTGGACGGCGCCAAGGTCGACGATAGCTGGAACTACACCACGGGCTACTACGACTTCGACGCCGCAGTGGCCGACCCGGCCAACGGCACCACCGAGGCCTACAAGGCCCTGAGCACCGAGCGTGTGACCCGCAATATAGGCAACGGCAAGACCCAGGTGTACTACCTCGTGAAGCTCGAGAATGCCATGCAGGGCAACGTGATACCCGTGCAAACTCCTGTGGTGCTGCGCACCCAGAAGGGCAACATCCAGCTTGTGCCCCAGGGCACACCCGCAAGCTTCGACTACAGCAACATGGGTGGCGACGTGCCTGACGGAGCCGACGTGGAGTCGATCGACGCCTACCAGAAATTCCTCAACATGCTCATTGGCAAGATCCCGGGTGGCAGCGGCGCTCCTCGCAAGAAGGTGATCACCACCACCAGCGCAGCCGACAACCTGCTCGCTGCCTCGTTCTTTGGCGATGCAGTGCCCAGCGACGCAGCTGGCGCCTACCTGCCGCTGAGCGTGAAGACGCGTGTCGACGACCTCCAGGGCAAGGGCACCGACAAGCAGTATCTCAACATGCAGGGCTTGGGCTTCTGGAAAGACGCCGTGAGCAAGATGGAGCCTAACAAGGCCTATCTCGACGGCAATGCCCAAAGCACCAACTGGGATGCTAAAGTAACCTTTGACAACAGCAACGCCAACGTGGCTCCTGGCTACATCCTCGAGCTCACCAGCGGCGGCAGCACCGTGGTGACCCACGTCGACGACGTGACCGTGGCCAAGACGGTGAAGAGTGTGCGCTACTACAACGTGGCCGGCATCGAGACCAGCGAGCCTCAAGCAGGCGTCAACATTGTAGTCACCACCTACACCGACGGCACCAAGACCACAACCAAGGTGCTCAAGTAGTCGAGCATCACCACTCTATAACCTAAAGACAACAACACGGGTGCAGGAAAAACCCACTGGGCTCACCCAGGAGCCATCTCCTGCACCCGTTTTGTTTTGTTTAAACGATATTTTTTCAGCAACAAAGCACAACAACAACAAGATGAGAAAAAGTTTACTCACAACACTGGCAATAGCCGCAGCTCTCGTGCCAGCACAAGCACAGCTGAATGGCAACGGCTACTACCGCATCAAGAATAAGTCAACAGGGCAATATGCTACCCTTGCTTCCGATGAGATGAGCTATCAAAAAGCTATAGATGGCGTTGGAGGCAGTAATTTGCTGGGGGATTTGGATGGAGGATTTTTTTCTAAGACGCCAAAGAACCCAAGTAATAACGGTGCAGTGCCAACGGTTCTGGCAAAGATTAGTTGCTATCTGCAAAATGACATTCGCCCAGTAGAAGACGGAATGGTATCTCCTGCATCAGTTTTCTATTTAGAAAAATCTAGCAGTCAGTATAATTTAAAGGCAGAAGGAACAGATTTGAAAACCATAACCACTGGTTCCTATTCAGCTAAAATCAAAGTGAATTTCCCTGGTTTTTATACTACAATAAATTCTTTGGGAAACAATCTTTATAATTTATATTTACCTGTAGAAGCAACAGCATATGGAGTTGTTACTGTCACGATGGGCAATTATTATTTCTGCGACAATAGTGGCATCTTTGGCATAGAGAAAGATGCCAGGTCTAAAGATGAAGCCCAGTGGACAATCGAGCCTGCCACCACCTTCACTGTTGCTCCCGACAACAATGCTGATGCTGCTGGTCACTATTGGGCCACCATGTGTGTCGACTTCCCATTCAGCATCCCGACTTCGGGCTCTACCGTTGTTGCAGCCTACACTGTGACGGGCAAGGATGCTAATGGCAAGGCCGTGCTCAGCAAGGTGAGTGGCACCATCGCTGGCGGCACCCCGGTTGTGCTTGAGTGCTCCAGTGCCGATGCCTCGACCAATATCCTCAACATTGAAACTAAAACTGCCCCCGCCAGCAAGTCGTGCGCCACTGGCAAGAGCGTGAGCGGTGCTGACGGCAACTACCTCAAAGGCCGCTATTTTGATGCTCCTGCTGCCAAGTATACTTATAAAAACTATCTTAATCAAGTTAATAGTCCTACAGATGCCACTTTAAGCACTACTGGTAATTTCTTAACTACTGATGCGACAAACTACCGCGTGCTGGCTGTGAAGAACGGCATTGTGGGCTTCTACAAGGTTCCCAGCACCCTGGCAACCATGCCTGCCAATGAAGCTTTCATCAACATCAGCGACCTTGGCGATGGCACTGCCACTGCGGGCGACGGCGGCCAGGCAGTGATTATTGAGGGCGTTAGCAAATATACACTTGCCAACATTATCAAGATTAGCAGCGTGGACGACGATGTAACTGTTGTTGATGGCGACCTCACGGCAGTTGCCTTCGGCGACAACAATGTGCTCTACTGCAAAGACAACAAGGCCTATGCAAGCCCCGACGAATGCCAAGATGGCCAGGTCGACTACATAAAAGAAAGAACCTCTCTGCAAAGCAGAGCCTACGACCAAAGCAACTGGGTGGCCTTGTCGCTCAGCGAGACTCAAGCCAGCAGCTTGATAAACAACAACGTGATCAACCACGTGATAAACGGCGTGAAAGGCACATTTGTCGACAAGGTGAACCCCACAGTGAAGCTCACCGTGGCGCCCACAGTGGGCCAGGAGAGCACCTACACACCCAACACCTACATCGCTGCCAGCTTCGGCGGCACGCAAACGGGCACTCAGGGCAAGCACGACCAGTACTTCTTCGTCACGCCCAAGCCCTGCGAGGTGGCAAGCATCACCTGGGCCATGTGGGACGGCAGCAAGATGGTGGTGCCCACCTACGTGGCCGGCAAGGTCAACCTGGCAGGCCTCTCGGGCGAGTTTGCCTATGGCGGTGACCAGAGCAAGCTCAAGGTGAACTCAATCTACAGCTTCGAGGGCATAGTGAAAGTGAACACCGCCAGCAGCAAGGCTGGCAAGCATAGCGCCCCGGCAGCCAGCGGCTACACCGTGTATCCCCTCACCCAACCCGTGGAAATAGGGGCGATCGACGGCAACGTGGTTACCGCAGTGGGCAGTGTGAACGAGGCTGCTGCGGTGGCGCGCGTGGTATACTACAACCTGCAGGGCCAGTCGAGCGCCAAGCCCCACGAGGGCGTCAACATCGTGAAGACCGTCTACACCGACGGCTCCACCCGTGTCGACAAGGTAGTGAAATAGCCCGCCTTGCCCCACAACCCCAACCCACAGCATCCTGGCAGCCCACCGCCGCCAGGATGCTCTTTTTCGCCCCACAGCAAATGGCAGGGCGCGGCCCTTGTGGCCGTCCGAACCCACCCCATGCGAGCCCTGGCGAATGCGCGGGTGGCGCCATGCAGGGGTTGCGCTCTCGGCCGCTCCACCACCTGCCCCGTAGCTGTGCCGCTCCCGTTCGGGAGCTTGATGTGGCGGGGGCGGTGCGGTTACAGGGGTTCCGCTCGCCGCTGGCTCGCTCCACCACCTGCCTACTCTATGTCGCCCGTTTCACGGGCTACCGCCACGCCCACCACCAGGCGATGGAGTAAAATCAACAATAAATCACACGAAAAAAAATTTCAATGTATCCTCGCCGCCGCGCCACCACGGGCATAAACACAATTTTAGCCCGTGAAACGGGCGGCACAGTGTAGGCAGGTGGTGAAGCGAGCCCAACGGGCGAGCGAAACCCCTGCAACCCAACATCACCCTGCGGGATTAGCCCGTGAAACGGGCGGCACAGTGTAGGCAGGCGGTGGAGCGACGCCACGGGGCGGAGCGCAACCCCTGCAAACCAACATCACCCGCGGGATTAGCCCGTGAAACGGGCGGCACAGTGTAGGCAGGCGGTGAAGCGACGCCCTCGGGCGGAGCGAAACCCCTGCAAACCAACATCACCCGCGGGATTAGCCCGTGAAACGGGTGGCACAGTGTAGGCAGGCGGTGGAGCGAGCCCAACGGGCGGAGCGCAACCCCTGCAACCCAACATCACCTGCGGGATTAGCCCGTGAAACGGGCGGCACAGTGTAGGCAGGCGGTGGAGCGAGCCCAACGGGCGAGCGAAACCCCTGCAACCCAACATCACCTGCGGGATTAGCCCGTGAAACGGGCGGCACAGTGTAGGCAGGCGGTGGAGCGAGCCCAACGGGCGAGCGCAACCCCTGCAAACCAACATCACCCGCGGGATTAGCCCGTGAAACGGGCGGCACAGTGTAGGCAGGCGGTGAAGCGACGCCACGGGGCGAGCGCAACCCCTGCAAACCAACATCACCCGCGGGATTAGCCCGTGAAACGGGCGGCACAGTGTAGGCAGGTGGTGAAGCGAGCCCAACGGGCGAGCGCAACCCCTGCAAACCAACATCACCCGCGGGATTAGCCCGTGAAACGGGTGGCACAGTGTAGGCAGGCGGTGAAGCGACGCCACGGGGCGAGCGCAACCCCTGCAACCCAACATCACCCGCGGGATTAGCCCGTGAAACGGGTGGCACAGTGTAGGCAGGCGGTGAAGCGACGCCACGGGGCGAGCGAAACCCCTGCAACCCAACATCACCTGCGGGATTAGCCCGTGAAACGGGCGGCACAGTGTAGGCAGGCGGTGGAGCGAGCCCAACGGGCGAGCGCAACCCCTGCAAACCAACATCACCCGCGGGATTAGCCCGTGAAACGGGCGGCACAGTGTAGGCAGGCGGTGGAGCGACGCCCAACGGGCGAGCGCAACCCCTGCAAACCAACATCACCCGCGGGATTAGCCCGTGAAACGGGCGGCACAGTGTAGGCAGGCGGTGAAGCAACGCACTCGGGCGGAGCGAAACCCCTGCAACCCAACATCACCTGCGGGATTAGCCCGTGAAACGGGCGGCACAGTGTAGGCAGGCGGTGGAGCGAGCCCAACGGGCGAGCGCAACCCCTGCAAACCAACATCACCCGCGGGATTAGCCCGTGAAACGGGCGGCACAGTGTAGGCAGGCGGTGGAGCGAGCCCAACGGGCGGAGCGCAACCCCTGCAACCCAACATACCCTGCGGGATTAGCCCGTGAAACGGGCGGCATAGTGTAGGCAGGCGGTGAAGCGACGCCACGGGGCGAGCGCAACCCCTGCAAACCAACATCACCCGCGGGATTAGCCCGTGAAACGGGCGGCACAGTGTAGGCAGGCGGTGGAGCGAGCCCAACGGGCGAGCGAAACCCCTGCATAAGCCACGCACCCACGTGGGGCAAGCTCCCGAACGGGAGCGGCACAGCGACGCGCAGGCGGTGAAGCGACGCCACGGGGCGAGCGCAACCCCTGCATCAACGCGTTTTTACAATATTCGGTTGCACAATTATTTCTTTTATATTATGTTTGCATTTTTACAAAATTCTATTGCACCAACAACATAACTCCATCTCCCAAATGGAGAAAAAAACGACAAAATGGCAAACACCTACGTAAGCAACAACGTGCACATCGTGTTTCACACAAAAACGGGTGGCACAACCATAGCTCACGACGACGAAGGCAGTCTGTACAAGTACATGGCAGGCATCGTCAACGCAACCGGCAGTCATCTCATTGAAATTGGCGGCATGCCCGACCACGTGCACATGCTGGTGTCGGTGACAAAAACCATAGCCTTGGCCGATTTAGTACGCACAATCAAGGCAGAGAGTTCCCGGTGGTTGAAACGTTACAGTCCCATCTACAATCAGTTTGCATGGCAAGAAGGGTATGGGGCATTTTCGGTGAGCGCATCGTTAAAGTCCAAAGTCATTCAGTACATACGCAATCAAGAGCATCACCACGAGAAGCGAACGTTTGCCGAAGAATTCAAAGTCTTTTTGGATGCATACGGGATAGAATACGACCATCGTTATTTATAACACCCTGCCCCGTAGCTGTGCCGCTCCCGTTCGGGAGCTTGACCTGGCGGGGGCGGTGCGGTCACAGGGGTTCCGCTCGCCGCTGGCTCGCTCCACCGCCTGCGCGTCGCTATGTCGCCCGTTTCACGGGCTACCGCCACGCCCGCCACTCCACTAACCGCGGGCAGAACAGCAAATAGCAGCAGGGTGCGGCCCTTGTGGCCGTCCGAACCCACCCCATGCGGGCCCTGGCGAATGCGCGGGTGGCGCCATGCAGGGGTTGCGCGCTCGGCCGCTCCACCACCTGCCCCGTAGCTGTGCCGCTCCCGTTCGGGAGCTTGATGTGGCGGGGGCGGTGCGGTTACAGGGGTTCCGCTCGCCGCTGGCTCGCTCCACCGCCTGCCTACTCTATGTCGCCCGTTTCACGGGCTACCGCCACGCCCACCACCAGGCGATGGAGGAAAATCAACAATAAATCACACGAAAAAAAATTTTCAATGTATCCTCGCCGCCGCGCCACCACGGGCATAAACACAATTTTAGCCCGTGAAACGGGCGGCACAGTGTAGGCAGGCGGTGGAGCAAGCCCAACGGGCGGAGCGCAACCCCTGCAAACCAACATCACCCGCGGGATTAGCCCGTGAAACGGGCGGCACAGTGTAGGCAGGCGGTGGAGCGAGCCCAACGGGCGAGCGCAACCCCTGCATAAGCCACGCACCCACGTGGGGCAAGCTCCCGAACGGGAGCGGCACAGCGACGCGCAGGCGGTGAAGCGACGCCACGGGGCGAGCGCAACCCCTGCAACCCAACATCACCCGCGGGATTAGCCCGTGAAACGGGCGGCACAGTGTAGGCAGGCGGTGGAGCGACGCCACGGGGCGGAGCGCAACCCCTGCAAACCAACATCACCCGCGGGATTAGCCCGTGAAACGGGCGGCACAGTGTAGGCAGGCGGTGGAGCGACGCCCAACGGGCGAGCGAAACCCCTGCAACCCAACATCACCCGCGGGATTAGCCCGTGAAACGGGCGGCACAGTGTAGGCAGGCGGTGAAGCGACGCCCAACGGGCGAGCGCAACTCCTGCAAACCAACATCACCCGCGGGATTAGCCCGTGAAACGGGCGGCACAGTGTAGGCAGGCGGTGGAGCGAGCCCAACGGGCGGAGCGCAACCCCTGTTTCCGCCACGCACCCACGTGGGGCAAGCTCCCGAACGGGAGCGGCACAGCGACGCGCAGGCGGTGAAGCGAGCCCCCAGGGCGAGCGCAACCCCTGCATAAGCCACGCACCCACGTGGGCTGCCGGGCACTAGGTGCACAAAATTCAACTCGATATTCTTTGCATTTCACTCGACTTGCACTGATTTTAAATAAATCAGGCTGCGCCTCGGCAATGAAAAATTCAAAAACAAGTTCTTGAATTTTGCATTTCACTCGACTTGCACTAATTTTGCGCTTAGCTACAAGGATGGAAACAAAATGGACTTTCGCACGACCATACACACAACCGACAACCAGGGCATCATGCATCACAGCGACAGCTACATGATGCTGGGCTCCTGCTTCAGCGACAACATGGGCAACAAGCTGCGTGCTGCCATGGTCGATGTCGACGTCAACCCCTTTGGCACCATCTACAACCCCTACAGCATCGCCACGAGCCTGGAGCGCCTCATGGCAGGCGAGAGCGAGCGCGGCATCGACCTCTTTGAGGCCGGCGGTGTGTGGAACAGCTATCACTTCCACTCGCGCTACTCGCTGCCCGACAAGCAGGCCACCCTCGAGAAGATGAACGCCCGCATCGCGGCCGCCCACCAGCGGCTGGCCACGTGCAACACACTCATCATCACCCTGGGCACCGCCGTGGTATACCGGCTCAAGAGCACCGGCGAGGTGGTGGCCAACTGCCACAAGGTGCCGCAGCACCACTTCACGCGCACGATGGCCAGCGTCGACGAGATGACCGCCACGCTGGGCGCCACTCTCGAGCGGCTGCACGCCTTCAACCCCGGCCTGCGCGTGATTTTCACCCTGAGCCCGATACGCCACATTGCCGACGGGCTGCAAGTGAACTCGCTGAGCAAGGCCTCGCTGCGCGTGACCATCGACAACCTCAACCGAGCCTACAAGGACTTCACGGGCTACTTTCCCGCCTATGAAATCATGCTCGACGACCTGCGCGACTACCGCTTCTATGCACCCGACATGGTACACCCCAGCGAGGTGGCCATCGAGTACATGTGGCAAGTCTTCCAGGCCACCTACTTCGACGACGCTTCGACCCAGGCCATAGCCCGCTGCGAGCGCGTGACCAAGCGCTTGAACCACCGCCCCATGAGCAGCAACCGCGAGGTGGTGGAGCGCTTCAACGCCGACACCCGCAGCGTGGTGCGCAACCTGGCCAAGGAGTACCCCTATATCAAGAGAATAAAGGAAATACAAAACATACTCTCAGTACAATGAAGTATTCAATCACCGAAATTGCCGACATTCTTCACATCAAGGAAGACCGGCTAAATGACCAAGAGGCCGTGGTGAGCCAGCTGCTCACCGACTCACGCTCGCTCAACTACCCCAAAGAGACCCTGTTTTTTGCCCTCAAGACCAAGAACAACGACGGGCACAACTATATCGCGCAGCTCTACAAGCAGGGCGTGCGCAACTTTGTGGTCGACCACGTCGACGAGGTGACACGCGGCATGCGCGACGCCAACTTTCTGGTGGTCGACAACCCGCTCGAGGCCCTGCAGCAAGTGGCCATGAGCCACCGCCGCAAGTTCAACATCCCGGTCATAGGCATCACCGGCAGCCGCGGCAAGACCACCGTGAAAGAGTGGCTCAACCAGCTGCTCAAAGACGACTACAAGATCGTGCGCTCGCCGCGCAGCTACAACTCGCAGATAGGGGTGCCGCTCTCGCTGTGGGACATCGACGACAACACGCAGCTGGCCATCATCGAGGCCGGCATCTCGACCACGGGCGAGATGGGCAACCTGCAGGCCATGATAAGGCCCACGATAGGCATCATCACCAACATAGGCAGCGAGCACAACGACGGCTTTGCCTCGATGCAGGAGAAGGCGAGCGAGAAGTGCAAGATACTCACCAGCTGCGAGTGCATCGTGTATTGTGCCGACGACCCGCTGGTGACCAGCACCATCAAGCCGCTGCTCGACGTCGACGTGGCCCAGGAAATCGCCTGGTCGCGCACCGACGCCACGCGCCAGCTCTATGTCAAGAGCGTGGCCAAGACCGACAAGCAGTCGACGCTCACCTATGTGTACAGCGGCAAGCAGAGCCAGCTCACGGCCCCCTTCACCAGCGACCGCGACCTGGAAAACGTGGTAACCTGCCTGGCCGTGATGCTGCACCTGGGCATCGACCCGGCCGTGATTGCCCAGCGCATGAAGCGGCTCACGCCGGTGGGCACGCGCATCAACGTGATGGAAGGCGTGAACAACTGCACCATCATTGCCGACGGCTACACGAGCGACTACAACTCGCTCACGCCGGCACTCGACTTCATGTTCCGCCGCTCGAGCAAGCAGCACGACAACGCCGTGATACTGAGCGACCTCAAGCCCGACGTGTACAGCGACGAGGAGCTCTACATACGCGTGAGCGAGCTGCTGTGGGCCAAAAACATCAAGCACTTCTACGGCATCGGGCCCGACATGTGCCGCTACGGCAAGTACTTCAAGGGCATGGAGTGCCAGTTTTTCAAGAGCACCCAGGAGTTTGTCGACAAGATGTCGCAGGGCGACTTTGAGAACGAGACCGTGCTGGTCAAGGGCGCGCCCGAGTTTGACTTCGACCAGATCATCGACCTGCTCGAGGCCAAGCAGCACCAGACGGTAGAGGAAATCGACCTCAATGCCCTGGCCCACAACTTCAAGTTCTTCCGCAGCCTCATCAAGCCCACGACCAAGGCCGTGGCCATGGTCAAGGCCGACGGCTACGGCACAGGCAGCTACGAGATGGCCAAGACCCTGCAAGACTGCGGCTGCGACTACCTGGCCGTGGCTGCGCAAGACGAGGGTGTGGACCTGCGCAACGCCGGCATCACGATGCCCATCATCGTGCTCAACCCCAGCGTGGTCAACTACAAGTCGCTCTTCCAGTACCATCTCGAACCCGAGGTGTACAGCATCATCGAGGCCCGCGAGCTCATCAAGGAGGGAGCAAAATACGGCGCCAAGAACTTCCCCGTGCACATCAAGCTCGACACGGGCATGCACCGCCTGGGCTTCATCAAGGAGCAGCTGCCCGAGCTCATCGAGCTGCTGCACAGCCAGGACGTGATCAAGCCCGCCTCGATGTTCTCGCACCTGTGTGTGGCCGACGAGCCCGCGCAAGACGCCTACACCCACATGCAGCTCGACTACTTCGAGCAGTGCACTCAGGTGTTGCAGGCCGCCTTCAACCACCACATCACGCGCCACATACTCAACACCACAGGCATCGTGCGCTTTCCCGAGTACCAGTACGACATGGTGCGCATAGGCATAGGCCTCTATGGCATCAAGACCTGCTACGACGGCAGCGAAGACGCCCTCAAGCCCGTGGCATCGCTGCACTCGATCATCATCTCGCTCAAGGACTGGCCCGCAGGCACCACCATAGGCTATGGCCGCCACGGCGTGCTCACCCGCCCGTCAAGAATCGCGACGGTGACCATAGGCTATGCCGACGGCTACGACCGCCACTTCGGCAACGGCCATGCCCAGATATGGGTGAACGGCACACTGTGCCCCACGGTGGGCAACGTGTGCATGGACGCCGTGATGGTCGACGTGACCGAGGCACAGTGCCAGGTGGGCGACCGGGTGGAAATATTCGGGGAGCACATCCCCATCGAGCGGCTGAGCGAGGCCCGCGACACCATCCCCTACGAGATACTCACCAGCATTTCGCCCCGCGTGAAGCGCGTGTACTACCGCGAGTAGCCACTCTGGCCGCTTTCACGCCCCGCCTGCCGCAGGGAGCGCCGACTAAAGAACACAACACAACGAAAAACATAAAAATGAAGCACATCTACAAACTATTGACACTACTGGCAGCCACAGCTGCCTTGGGAGCCCAGGCCGACACCTTCATGGCCGGCGGGCTCTATTACCAGACCACGGGCAACAGCCAGGTAGCTGTGGCCCCCGTGCCGCGCGGGGTGAACCAGGTGTACTCGGGCCGCTACATCATACCCGAGCAAGTGTACTACAACGGTGCCAACTACAGCGTGACGAGCATCGCCGACAGTGCCTTCTGCCACAGCATGGCCACCGAGGTGCAGGTACCCAACACGGTGACCGCCATAGGCAACTACGCCTTTGCCTACGACGAGGCGCTCACCAGCGTCACCCTGCCCCTGAAGCTCCAGAAGGTGTCGACCGCCATGCTGGCAGGCACCAGCCTGGTCAACATTGCCGTGCCCGAGGGCGTGACAACCATAGGCGAGTGGGCCTTTCAGTCGGCCAGCCTGCTGCACACCGCCCTGCTGCCCAGCACCACGACCAAGATTGAGGCCTACGGCTTCAACAACTGCCACAGCCTGGCCGAGATATACTGCGCCGCCCCCACGCCGCCCAATGCCACAGGCTGGGCCATATTCTCGGGGCTGAGCGGCATCGATGTGATCGTGCCCGACGACGACGCCGTCAAGGCCTATGGCCAAGATGCCGTGTGGGGCAACGACAGCACCTTCACGCTCTACCCCAACGAGGACCTCTCGGTGACCATGAGCGGCGAGCTCGAGCAGGCCGACGACCACTACATGCGTCTCGACCTGGGCAACAACCTGGCCTACAAGATCTTCAAGGGCGATGAGCTCGTAGCCTACACCGCTGCCGACCACTACTACATCCCCATCGAGAGCCAGCCTGTGCAATACACCGTGTATCCCACCACCGGCATGGGCAACGATGCCGACCCCGTGACCGTGACCGTGCAGCCCACAGCAGTGCCCGCCATCGCCAGCGACAACGACGAGTGGACACCCGTGATACTGGCCCGCGACGGCGTGATCTACATCACCGGCGACAACCACGGCACGTGGACCCGCATCTACGACTGCTACGGTCAGCTCTACTATGAGCGCCCGTCCAACGACGGCGAGATCGAAAACCTGCCCCGCAACAAGGTGTATATCGTGATTGTGGGCAAGACGGTGAAAAAAGTGATGCTGTAATGATCAACCGCGACGACGAGAAATACATGCGCCTGGCCCTGCAAGAGGCCCAGGAAGCCATGCGGCACGACGAGGTGCCCATAGGGGCCGTGATTGTGAGTCAGGGCCACGTGATAGCCCGCGGCCACAACCTGACCGAGACACTCACCGACGTCACCGCCCATGCCGAGATGCAGGCCATCACCTCGGCCCAGACCTACCTGGGCGGCAAGTACCTCACCCAGTGCACGCTCTATGTCACCGTCGAGCCCTGCCTGATGTGTGCCGGCGCCCTGGGCTGGAGCCAGATTGCGCGGGTGGTGTACGGCTGCGACGACCCCAAGCGCGGCTACCACACCTATTGTCAGCAGCCCTTCCACAAGAAAACCGTGGTCGAGGGCGGCGTGCTGGCCGAGCAATGCGCGGCCCTGATGCAAGACTTCTTCAAGAAAAAACGATAAAACACCCCCAACCTCAATGAAACACTTCACAATCATCACACTCATGCTGCTGTGCGCCCTCGCAGCCGGCAGCACAGCAGCACGCGGCCAGGAGAACGTGGCCACCCAGGTGGCCACCGTCTACCGCCCGCAGACCGACACCGTCGAGGTGCAGAGCGCCAAGATGAAACGCGGCATCAAAAACGTGGTGGTGGTGCCCGTGCAGTACTATGCCGGCCCCGCCAGCGAGCACTATCCCGTGCTCTACCTGCTGCACGGCGCCTGGGGCAGCTACCGCGACTGGCCACGCAAGGCCCCGCTCGAGCAGCTGGCCACCCAGTATGGCGTGATCATCGTGTGCCCCGACGGGCAAGACAGCTGGTACTTCGACTCGCCCATCGATCCCACGATGCAATTTGAAACCTATGTGAGCAAGGAGCTGGTGAGCTACATCGACAGCCACTACCGCACCTACCCCACCCCCTACATGCGGGCCATCGCGGGCCTGAGCATGGGCGGCCACGGCGCACTGTGGCTGGCCTGGCGCCACCCCGACACGTTCAACTCGTGCGGCTCGATGAGCGGCGGCGTCGACATCACCAAGTTTCCTGGCAACTGGAAAATCAAGGACCGCCTGGGCAAGTATGAAGACAACCCCCAGCTCTGGGCCTCGCACGCCGTGATCAACCTGGTGCCCAGCCTGCAGCCCGGGCAGCACATCACCATCGACGACGGCTACGACGACATCTTCTACCAGGTGAACCTGGCCCTGCACCAGGCACTCATGGAGCGCAAGATACCCCACGACTTCACCATAAGGCCCGGCAAGCACACCTGGGACTACTGGGTGAACTCGCTCGACTACCAGATGCTGTTTTTCTCCAAGGCCTTCAAGGCCAACGCCCAGCACTGCCAGCTGGCCAAGTAGCGCGCCGGCAGGCACACCCGAGCCCTCACAAGGCCGGCACATGTCGCACACCCGCCCATGCGCCGGCCTTGTTCTTTTTTTTTGTCATTTTGCCACTATACGTGTAAATTCAGGGGTGGATATTTGGGGAAATTCACAATATAATTATTATCTTTGTGCAGAACTTTAACATTTTGTCATAAAAACAAGATACACTAACCCCCCGAGTATGGAAAACAAACGACCCAAAATACTAATCATCTACACAGGCGGCACAATCGGCATGATTGAGAACGCCGAAAAACACACGCTGCAGCCCTTCGACTTCTCCCACCTCATCGACAACGTGCCCAAGGTGAAAATGCTCGACTACGACATCGACAACATCCAGTTTCACCCGCCCATCGACAGCTCCAACATGAGCCCCAAGCACTGGAGCGACATCGCCCACGCCATCGAGGACAACTACGACAACTACGACGGCTTTGTGGTGCTGCACGGCACCGACACCATGGCCTATACCGCCTCGGCCCTCAGCTTCATGCTCGACAACCTGGCCAAGCCGGTCATCATCACGGGCTCGCAGCTGCCCATAGGCGAGGTGCGCACCGACGGCGAGGAAAACCTCATCACCGCCCTGCAAGTGGCCGCCGCCACCGGCAAGGACGGCGAGGCCATCGTGCAGGAAGTGGCCATCCTCTTTGAAAACTACCTGTGGCGCGGCAACCGCAGCACCAAGATGAGCGCCGACAACTTCAACGCCTTCAAGAGCAACAACTACCCCGAGCTGGCCAAGATAGGGCTGGGCATCACCTTCCACAACGAGGCCCTCTACCGCATGTCGTCGCGGCGCCCGCTCAAAGTGCGCTACACGATGGACCCCAACGTGATGGTGCTCACCCTGCATCCCGGCATGACCGAGAGCACCCTGCAATACCTGCTCGACACGCCCGGCATCAAGGGCATCGTGCTGCGCACCTACGGCGCCGGCAACTGCCCGAGCGAGCCCTGGTTTCTCAACCTCATCCACAAGGCCACACAGCGCGGCCTGGTGATCGTGAACGTGACCCAGTGTGTGAACGGCGGCGTCAACGACACGCTCTACGAGACCGGCAGCCAGCTCAACCTGAGCGGCGTGATAAGCGGCCACGACATCACCTGCGAGGCCGCCTTGACCAAGCTCATGTATCTCTTCGGGCTGGGATTGAGCCCCGAGGAGGTGAAAAAATACATGAACTGTGCCATCTGCGGCGAGGTCTCGCTGTAAAAAAAGCCTCACGTGGCAGGGCAATTAACAATTTATCTAAAATTTGTCTAAAAATATCGTTAAAAGATGGCATTTTTAGTCTATATTTGTTATTTTCGCAAGTGAAAAGGGCGTGTTTACGTCCCCATAACTTTGAATTTAATGAAGCCCGTCACCAATATACTACTCATTGTAGCCCTAATATGCTACATTTTCCTGCCCTTCCAGGCCGTTGAGCCATCGGGGGCACTGTCGGGGTGGCAGTTCACTGCCAGCCTGATAACGAGAAACTTCAGCATAGGCAAGACCCTGTTTGCCCTCATTCCGTTTATCGCCTGTTTCATCGCCATCATGTTCAATTGCATGAAACACCGCTACTGGGGAGTGGCCGCCGGCCTGTTTATACTGGCAGGCATAGGCTTCTACATCATCGCCGCCACACCTCACCAGATGCCCCTGCCCGACGACCCCGACATCATTGCCGACGTGCCCCAGGAGGGTGCCCCGGTCAAGGGTGTGGCAGCAGGCTACTACGTGAGCTACGCCATCATGTGGCTGGCGCTCATCTCGTGCATCATCTCGCTCATGCCCTTCAAGTTCAACACCGTGCTCGAGCGGCACATCGACGAGTCGTGGGAGCGCGGCATCAACCGCAGTCGCGTGGAGCTCAACAAGATGGGCAAGGAAATCAACCAGGAGCTCTCTCACCTGGAGAGTCGCTCCCGCAAGGCCAAGGGCGCCCAGTCCAAGCCCGAGACCCAACCCGAGCAGTCGGCCTTGCACAAGGGCTATGCGCCCGACCCGAGCAGCCTGCCCGCGACTCCGCGCAAGCAAGAAAACCCGCTCGACTACATGCCGCCCGGCAGTGTGCCCGAGCAGCAACAGGTCCAAGCCGCCGCCACGCCGCCGCCCTTCAAGGGCAGCGACAGCGACGACCCCGATGCCGCCTACATGCCCAAAGGCGACTACCAGCCTTGACATTACCTGATCTCAGAAATCGAAGGGGGCGGCAGAGTCTCGCACCATGCATCGAGACACAGCCTGCACTCACGTTGAACACACACATAAAGCAAACCGGGACCAGGAAGGCAATGTTCCTGGTCCCGGTTGCAATGTTGCCACAGGCATCGCCCGTGCTCAAGCCACCCGCCGTGGAGCGGTGTGAGACGATGGCTTGAGCCGCGGCGTGGCGCCTTGTGCTATTTCACCACCTTGGCAGCTGTGGTTGAGCCGTCGGTGTAGCGGGTGATCACGATGTTGACGCCGCTGAATGGCGTTGCACTCTTTTGGCCAGCAAGGTTCACATAGGTGACACCTGCCACAGCCTTGGCACTGTCGACTACATTCACGCCAGTAAGCTTGGTCTGGTCAACTTGAATGGTGGCCGAAGCGCCATTGGAAACCAAGTCGAAGCTGAGCGAGCGCTCGGCAGCCGACGAGTGGGCGGTGAGCGAGACTTGCTTGCCCGATGCGGTCACCGACAGCCAGCTGAGTTCGGCCGGTGTAGAGCCCAGCTCGTAGCGATCGCCGTCATACACTATCCACCACTTGCTGCAATCGACAGGCGATTGCACATTGATCTTCTGCGTTCCGCCCTCGGTCGTGAAGCTGAGGCGGGAAGTGTCGGGCTTGAGGAAGTTGTAGTAGCCCATGAGGTTCATGTAGATCGCGTTGCTGTAGTCGCGCAGAGCCTCGGAGGCCTTATACCACGAGTCAAACTTGCGGCCGTTGCTCTCGATGTGGAACTTGATGTAGGCATAGTTGTGGTCGGCGTCGTTGTTGGCCACCTGGCTGCACATGGCAAACTTTTTCACACTCACAGTGTCTTGGAAACCATTGACCTCAACAAGAATCTGCTGGTCGTAGACAAACGGGGCAGCCACCTTCTTGCCCTGGGCATCGGTCGAGTAGAACTTGAACGGGATCTGGTAGAGGCCGTCGAGGTTCTTTACATCGCTGGCCTTGGCCGTAGCGGTAGCCAGAGGCGAGGAGCCGAGCTGGTCCCACTTGTCGATCGACCACACGTTGAGGGTGAACTGGGCTGTGTCGGCAGCTTGGAAGGCTGTGAGAGGAACATAGATAGAATCGATGACAAACGGCGCTTGAGGAGCGGTAAAGAGGTTGCCCACTGCAATCTCGGTCACACCAGTGCCCCAAGTGTCGGCAACGCTGGTGCCGTACACATAGTTGTCGTGGTTGGGCGTGTCGTTGAAATAGGGAGCATAGAAGCCCTTGTGCACATAGTCGGCATTGCCCACACCCAGGTTCTCGCCCTGGTAGGGAGTGATGGTGCCGCCATACACGATGCCGCCGCGGTCCTTGTCGGTCTCATCGATCGAGAAGGTGTCGGTACTGAAGGCATTGCTGGCCGTGAGCACGGGATAGGGGAAGAACGAGCCCTCAGAGTAGGGATTGGTCACTGCTGGAGCGGCATCGGTGAGCTCGATGGTGTTGGCTTCGGTAGCGGGGTCATAGAAGTTCCACTTCACGCTCTCGGTATAGGCATTGCTGTTGTGGGTCCAGTTCACTGGCGTGTAGGCCGGCATGAGGGCAATGCTGTTGTTGAACACAAGCAACGAGGGGGTGAAATTGAACAGCAGTGTGCTCTGGGGCAGCATGTAGCTGGCCTCGGCCTGCGGGCGACCCACGTTGACACCGTCGACGGCCATCGAGTTGCCCGTCACAAAAGAGGCTGCTGTGTTGATATAGCGGAAGGCAAGTTTCACTTTCTTGCCATAATACTTGGAGATATCGACACCCACCGAGTGATACTTGAGCGAGGCCATCTCGTTGTAGAGTTCGCTATCGCTCATGCCCTTGAGGAGCTCTTGCGAGGCCAGCCACAGGCGCGACCAGTTCTGGCCGCCGTCTTCCGAGACGAGCACCTCGAGGTCGCACTCCGCCTTGCTGTGGTCGTAGGCGCGTGTGTTCCAGTCGTAGCTGTAGATGCTGCCCAGGTCAATCTCGAGCAGGAAAAAGAGCTTGTCGTTCTGGGCCACGGTGAACTCGGGTGTGATGAGCCACTCGTCGCAGGCAGCACGCGGAATCTTGAGCGTGTCGCCCTCGCTCTTTACAATCTCGGCATCGTAGGGGAAGTGAATGAAGCACTCCTTCTCGCCATCGGTTGTGATGGCCGTCCAGTAGCCGTCGCCGGTGTAGGTCGCCTGCCACGTGTTGTTGATGTGGTGATCGAGCATGAGCTGCGTGGGCTTGTTGCCGTCGGTGTTGATCTAGGTCCAGCCGCTGGGTATCCAGTCCTGAGCCTGGCCGTCCCAGCCCTCAAAGCCCTCATAGAACGAGCTCGAGCTGTCGCCGGCACGGCGGCTCACACGGCTCTCGGGAGCCGGCGAGGGCACGCCGTTGCGCACCACTTGCTTGTAGATGCGGCCCTGGGCATCTTTCACGGCACGCACCACCACGCCCTTGGCCACCTGCCACTGGGCAAGGACTTGGGTCACCGGCGCCTGCTTGAGGGCGCTGCGCAATGCCGTGGAATGATTGACTGTGGATGGCGTCACCCTTGTGAACGCCTGCTGGCTTGCCTGGGCCGTGCCAATGGCAAGCACTGCAGCTGCCGCTGCACAAAATAGATGTAATCTTTCTCTCATTACCATTGTAGGTTTAATAGGTTATAACGATAGATAAGTAAAAAATGAAAAGGTCGTTAAAAACACTCAGGGAAACCAATCTATACCCGACAAAGCCCCCACGACGATGTCTCTCACACTCAACGTCTCGCGGTTTTTTTATCTTCCATAGGTCGGTTTTCACAATACAAAGATATATAAAAAAACCGTTTAGCGGTTACAAAACACAAATATTTTGGTCGTATTTCTAACAAATCCCAATTCTTTCGACCTCCAGAAGAGCCAATGTGAAACCAGAGACCACCGCATCGGGCAGAAAAATATTTTTTTGCGGTGCAACGCCTGTGTGCTACCTTTGTAAACATAGTCAAGACCGTTGCCCGGCATAGCAAGCTTTATTGCATACGTGCAAACAGCTGTCAGTCAATATATCTACACGGAGCAACCGGCTCTTCTTGCGGATTTTAGGCTCCATCATCATTTGTATAGGGTGTTGTGTTAATGAATATTAAAATCGGGGTGGGGGCTATTTCGTTTTTATAACTATTTATATATATTTGCAATATAGAAATCGAAGCTCGGTTTTAACTCAAATATCTGGACAGAAATTAACCAAACAGACTCAACATTTTTAAAATTAAACAATAGACTGTATGAAAAAGTATTTACTACTAATTTTATTAGCAATGCTGCTTGTTCCGCAGACGGGATGGGCGGCAAGTTTCACCATCGACGACTTGAAGTACGAATCAATCAGTTACGATGAGGTGAAAATCATAGAAAGTCCTACGGCAAGGGGGGATATTGTTATTCCAAACACCGTTACCTATGGTGGGAAAACCTATAAGGTAACATCAATGGAAAATACTTTTATGGACAATGCCCTTGTAAAGAGCGTTAAATTACCTGATGGTATCAAAAGTCTGTGGGACCCGTTTTATAACGCCTCTAAATTAACCAGCATAACAAATATTCCCGCGCATTTAGAAGATGCAGTTCATTGTCATATTGAGGGAACCCCATTCCTGGATAATCAGCCAAATGGAGTTGTTTATTTCTCTGATTGGGCTGTGTATGTGAAGGGAAAACCTAGTAGTACATTGACTTTTAAGGAGGGTACATACGGAATCTCTTCTCATATAGTTCGTAATAATATCAGCGTAACAGAAGTGGTACTTCCGCAATCTCTAAAAGTACTTGGATTTGAGGCATTCAAGAAAATTGGAATAACTAAGCTTGAGATTCCTGCAGGATGCACTAAAATAGGTATAAACGTTGCTAGCGGATGCCCATATTTTACTGAATATATCGTTGCGGAATCAAACCCTAATTACACGGCAGTTGATGGTGTACTTTACAGTAAAGACATGAAGACATTGGAAAATTATCCTCGTGGGAAACCAGGAGAGGTATTTGTTTGTCCGTCGGGCGTTAAAGATGTAGAAGAAGCCGCCTTCAGTGGTAATCAGTATCTGAAACATATCTATTTTCAAGAAGGTGTGAAAAGTGTTAATGGTGATGCTCTCCGAGATCAACTTCTTGAGACTGTATCTTTCCCAAGCTCATTCACTAGTAGTAGCTTACTTCTGTTTGGATGCCATAAACTCAAAGCTGTTTATTGCCATGCAACTACACCTCCATTAGCAATTTTCCCCTCAAAAGAAGTTATTAGCGAGATAACACTCTATGTTCCTGCCGAAGCTATTGATGCCTATAAAAATCATAAAGATTGGGGCGAATTCAGTCATTTCGCTGCAATTGAAAATCTACCATTCTCCATCGGCGGTAAAGATTTCGATAATGCAGCTATTAACGTCATTAGTGCATTCCTTGATGGCGGTAACATCACTTACGACAAAGATACAAAGACGATCACCCTTGACAATGCCGTTATCAATTGCAGTGGCTCAACAAGGACTACTAAATATGCTTTCTATGTAAATAGCGATGGCGTGAAGGTGAATCTTGTTGGCGACAACACTATCTCAGCAAGTGGAGCCGCAGGTGGTATGTTCTTGTACGATAATGCTGTGATCACAGGCGAAGGCAAGCTTACTGTGACAAGTGCATATGCAACAGGCGTCTATTTCAGAGGACCAGCAACAATCTCCGGTTGTACACTTGATGTTACTGGCTACACCCGTGGTATTGTGGGTTCTTATGTGGACATACCAAGTAAAGAAATATGGAACACCGATCTTACCATTGATAATGCCAGCGTAACGACACAGGTTACAGGCAATGGTTATCCTACCTATAACCTTAAATCGCTCACTCTCAAGGATTGTGCAATTCTTCAGCCTCAAGGCGCTTATTTCTATGCTAATAAGCATAACATTGTTTTTAGCAGAACACTCTCTGACATTAAAGATAAGATTGTCATTGGAAAGGTTGTTGACTATGGCGTGAATGTGGGCACAGTGGCAGTGAATAACACTAACAATGAAGGCATCACCGGAGAGGGCATCAGCGGCTGGGTGAGATACGATCCTGACACCAAGACGCTCACCCTGCACAATGCTACTATCAGCAGTGATAAGCCTCTCAAGTACAGCGTGATACACTTTAGTGAAGATGACATGACGCTAAATCTCGTGGGAAACAACAGCGTGAGCACCAGCGGAGACATGGTTAAGGCAATTAAATTCCGTGGAAACGGAACTATTACGGGTAGCGGAAAACTCACTGCGAGATGTGATAATATAGAAGCAACCATAGTCTTAGGAGGAAACACAACGATTTCCAACTGTACGCTCGACATCAAATCTAAAGGAGCATCATGTATTGCTGGAAAATATATAAACCATGCAGGATATGCTTCTTGGGGTTCTGATGTAGTTATCGATAATGCCAATATCACTGCAGAAACTCAGGAGAATCAACCACCATTGTTGCATTTCAAATCGCTCACTCTCAAGAATTGCGGCATAGTTTACCCTGCTGGTGCAGCTTTCGATGCTGAGAAACATCAGATTATAGGAACGGACGGCAATGAAGTAACAGGCAAGATTGTCATCAGCAACTCGACTGCAGCCACCGGCGACATCAACGCCGACGGCCAGGTGAACGTGACCGACGTCACCGCCCTCATCAACCGCGTGCTGGGCACTGCCAGCTATAGCGACGCCGTGTGCGACCTCAACGGCGACGGCGTGGTCAATGTGAGCGATGTGACTGCCCTCATCAACATCATCTTGAGCAACAATTGAGAAACACTGCATGGCGGGCCTTTAGGCCCACGCCACCACTCCTCTCCTCTCTCTCTAATATAAAGCAATCGAGTAGGAGGTAAACACTAATCATAGGGTGTTTATCTCCTATTTTCGTGTTTATTTAGTATAAATACACTTTTTCAATGATACAAGCAAATTTCGACTACACTTGTTTATATATTTCTTCAGCAATGATTCTCAGCATAACATTGCCGGCAATCATGCGCCAGCGCTTTGAAGTATGGGACGGCAAGGCAGTTTGTACTTAATATCTACACGGAGCAACCGGCTCTTCTTGCGGATTTTAGGCTATATAAAAAAAACGTTTAGCGGTAAAAAAAACACAAATATTTTGACCACATTTCTAACAAATCCCAATTCTATAGACCTCCAGAAGAGCCCATGTGGAACCATCGATCACCACATCGGGCAGAAAAATAATTTTTGCGGTGTAATGGCTGTGCACTATCTTTGTATTTATGAAAAGGAGTGGAATGAAAAACATATTTTTCTATTGTGGCGCGGGGCTGCTGTGCGTGCTGCTGGCTGCCTGCGGGGGCCACGGTGGCGGGATCTCGCTCGACGAGGCCAAGGACGACGGCATCCCCTTTCTCGAGGCCATGGGTGTCGACGTGCGACCGCTTGTGACCGACGAGCAGCTCAACCTGTGGAGCACAAATCCCGACTCGGTGCCCAAGCCCAACGTGCGGCTCAGCGACTCGCTTGCCGTGCGCCTGCTCAAGGCCCTGCCCGAGACAGGAGTGGGCCAGGACACGGCACAGGTCTACATCGTGGGAGTGCGGCCCTTGCAGCAGGGCAACGTGCTGGTGGCCTTTGTGCTGAAGCTGGGCCGCGACCAGCGCGTTGAGCTGGTGACCTACAACGAGGCCGGCACGGTGGTCGATGCCATCGATGTGGGCGTGGCCAACGGGCCCACGCGCAACGGCATGTGGAACTATCCCGACGAGGAGCGCCTGTTTTCTGACTCGATTGCCTGCCGGGTGGTCGACGGCAACGAACTCATGCTCACCCGCGTGTCGAGCTGCATCGACGCCGGCGACACCACTGGCATGGCCGAGCCCCGATGGCGCATGGAGCGCAACTATGTGTACTCGATATTGCAAGACGGCTCGCTCGAGCTCACGCAAGCCAAGATTGTGAAGCTGCGCGGCTCGCTGGGCGACGACGATCCCTCGATTGCCGCCTTCGACATGATGGACCTGCTGCGCTACCCGCACAGCGGCCACGGCCTCATGCCCAAGCTCGACTTCCAGGCCACCAAGCCTGCCAACCGCGGCAGCCGCGACTTCACCGCGGTGGTCTACCAGCTCTACTGGCGCAACCCGCTGCCGTTTCTCACGTGGCTGGGCAACAACCCTGGCAACCACGTGGAAGCGGTGTTCAAGCCACTCGTCGACAAGGGCGTGGTGCCGCGCGACCAGCTCATGCACGACATCGAGCGCGTCAAGAGTCCCGAGGCCCGTCGCCAGCTGCAAGAGCGCCTGGGCAGTGCCGGGGTGCAGCAGGACGGCGCTCTGGCCGCATTGTAGTGCGGCGTGCAGTGAAAAACGCTACACACTATGAGCGGTAATCTATAATCTTTTTGTAACTTTGCGGTAGATTTTTCAATCTTCTATGATAGAACGGCATGTATTGATCGACAGCGTTGACCCAGTGGTTTTCTACGGGGTGAACAACGCCAATATCCAACTCATACGCAACCTCTTTCCCAAGCTGCGCATGGCTGCCCGCGGCAGCGTGATCACCGTGATAGGCGACGATGAGGAGACAGCTCACTTCGAGCACAAGATAAAGGAGCTTGAGGCCTATTGCCTCAAGTACAACAAGCTCACCGAAGACGTGATACTCGACACCGTCAAGGGCCAGCCGCCCAAGGAGCTCAAGATGGACGACGTGATCGTGTATGGCGTGAACGGCAAGCCCATCTCGGGCCGCACCCCCAACCAGCAGCTGCTGGTGAAAACCTTCGGCGAAAACGACCTCACCTTTGCCCTGGGCCCTGCCGGCACGGGCAAGACCTATCTGGCTGTGGCACTGGCCGTGCGGGCGCTCAAGAACAAGGAGGTGCGCAAGATCATTCTCTCGCGCCCGGCTGTGGAGGCCGGCGAGAAGCTGGGTTTCCTGCCTGGCGACATGAAGGAGAAAATCGACCCCTACCTGCAACCGCTCTACGACGCACTCGAAGACATGATACCCGGCGCCAAGCTGCGCGAGCTCATGGAGGGCGACGTGATACAGATAGCACCGCTGGCCTTCATGCGCGGCCGCACGCTCAACGACGCCATCATCGTGCTCGACGAGGCGCAGAACACGACCACTCACCAAATCAAGATGTTTCTCACCCGCCTGGGCATGGGCAGCAAGATGATCGTAACGGGCGACACCACCCAGATCGACCTGCCCCGCAGCACGCCATCGGGCCTAGTGCAGGCGCTCAAGATACTGCACAGGGTGAAAGGCATAGGCATCGTCGAGTTTGAGAAAAAAGACATCGTGCGCCACGCCCTGGTGCAACGCATCGTCGAGGCCTATGAGCGCCACGAGGCCATGGTCAAGCAGCAAGCCCGCGACGAGGCCAGCCAGTAGCCTGCCACGCCCAGTCCAGTATTACACACATACTATCGCGACATCATCGACTTAACAAATAAAACAAACAAAAACAAAATGGCTAACACATTAGTTCACACCGATTTTCATTTTGAAGGTCAAAAGAGTGTTTATCATGGCAAAGTGCGCGACGTGTACAACATCGACGACGACATCCTGGTGATGGTGGCTACCGACCGCATCTCGGCATTCGACGTCGTCCTGCCCAAGGGCATTCCCTGCAAGGGCCAGGTGCTCAACCAGATCGCCGCTCAGTTTCTCGACGCCACGGCCGACATCGTGCCCAACTGGAAGCTGGCCACCCCCGACCCCATGGTCACCGTGGGTCTCAAGTGCGAAGGCTTCCCCGTTGAGATGATCATACGCGGCATTCTCACCGGCAGTGCCTGGCGCGCCTACAAGGAAGGCTGCCGCGAGCTGTGCGGCGTGCGTCTGCCCGAGGGCATGCGCGAGAACCAGCGCTTTGCCGAGCCCATCATCACTCCCACCACCAAGGCTGCCAGCGGCCACGACGAGAACATCTCCAAGGAGGAAATCATTGCCCAGGGCCTCATCGGCAAAGACGACTATGAGACGGTGGAGCGCTACACCCGCGCCCTGTACAAGCGCGGCAGCGAGATTGCCGCCAGCAAGGGCTTGATACTGGTCGACACCAAGTATGAGTTTGGCAAGCGCGACGGCAAGGTGATACTCATGGACGAGATACACACGCCCGACTCGTCACGCTACTTCTATGCCGACGGCTACGAGGAGAAACTGGAAAAGGGCGAGCCGCAGAAGCAACTGAGCAAGGAGTTTGTGCGCCAGTGGCTCATCGAGCACGACTTCATGGGCAAGCCCGGCCAGCAAGTGCCCGAGATGACCGATGCCTATTGCGAGTCGGTGGCCGAGCGCTACATCGAGCTCTACGAGGACATCACCGGCAAGCACTTCGAGCGCAACGACCAGCAAGGCGTCGACCTGGCCGCACGCATCGAGACCAACGTGAAAAATTACTTGAAAACCCGTTAACCATCATCACCCACTGCGCAACTTGCCGCAACAGGCTTGAGGGCCCACGGCGGCGGGTTGCGCTGTTTTGTTTCTCTACACTACACTTTTAAAAGCATGGACAACAAGGTAGAACACATCATGCCCTATGGCGACAAGCAAGGCAAAACCCAGCAAGTGCAGGCAATGTTCGACAGCATCGCCCCGGCCTACGACTTCATGAATCGGGCCATGACCATGGGCATCGACAAGTGGTGGCGCAAGGTGGCTTGCACGCTGGTGGCAGCCGCGCATCCGGCCCACATTCTCGACGTGGCCACAGGCACAGGCGACTTTGCTGTCAAGCTCTACGACACCATTCACCCCGCCACGCTCACCGGCATCGACCTGAGCGAGGGCATGCTCGACGTGGCCCGCCGCAAGGTCGAGGCCCTGCACCTGGAGCAGCACATCACCTTTGAGCAGGGCGACAGCCTGCACATGCGCTATGCCGACGGCACCTTCGACGCCGTGACAGTGGCCTTCGGGGTACGCAACTTCGAGCACATCGACCAGGGCTACAAGGAGATGTACCGCGTCATGCGGCCTGGCGGCCTGCTGTGTGTGGTCGAGCTGTCGACCCCCCGCAACGCACTGGTGCGCTTCTTCTACAACCTCTATGCCATGCACGTCATTCCGTTTTTTGGTTCGCTCAAGAGCGGCGACAAGAGTGCCTACCGGTATCTGCCCGAGAGCATTGCCGCCGTGCCGCAAGGCCAGGCCATGCTCGAGCTCATGCGCCAGGCCGGCTTCGGGCACTGCAGCGTGCGGCGCCTCACGCTGGGCACCTGCTCAATCTACACGGCTGTGAAGTAGCACACACACACTTCAGAATTTGGCTTTTGACTCAACAGTGACCTCCTTGTGGGTGACAGGATGGACAAAGGCGATGCTCTCGGCATGCAGGCACAAGCGACTGCCGGCTGTGCCATAGAGCATGTCGCCCACGATGGGTGCGTTGAGTCCGCCAGGATGTGAGGCGTGCACCCGCAACTGGTGGGTGCGGCCGGTGAGGGGATAGAAGGCAATGCGCGTGGTGCCGTCGTGGCCACGCTTGATCACTTTCCAGCGGGTCACAGCCGGCTTGCCGTGGCGCGGGTCCACCCTCTGCCGCGGGCGGTCGTCGATATCGGGCCGCAACGGCAGCTCGATCACGCCCGTCTCGCCCTGCACCTGGCCTGCCACGACAGCCGTGTAGCGCTTCTTGATGCTGTGCTCGGCAAACTGGCGTTGCAGCTCCTTGTGCACCTCCTTGGTTTTGGCCACAAGCACGAGGCCCGACGTCATCTGGTCGAGACGATGCACGACGAGCGGCCCTGTGGCCTGAGGCAACAGCTGCCTGAGGCGGTCGAGCAGCGAGACGGCACACTGCTTGCCTGGCACTGTGGGCATGCCGGCCGGCTTGTCGACGACCATTATCCACGGGTCGTCGTACACGATGTCGAGACGCTCACCGTCGACCGTTTCAGCACTTGGCTGGGCAAGAGGATTGCTCTCCACATCGAGCCCCTGCAACATGAAGTCGAGCAAGGGGCGGCACTTGCTTTGGCAGGCAGGATAGTAGTGGCCGTGGTGCCGCACCTCGCCCACCGGCGAGCGGCCATACCAGAACTCGGCCATGCACACGGGCTGCAAGTGGTGGCCGTAGGCATATTGCAGCAGCTTGGGCGCACAGCACTCTCCCGTGCCGGCAGGCGGCAGCCGCTTGCAGCCGTAGTAGCTGGAAAACACGTCGACCAGATCTTTGCGCTCACCGCGCGCGTTGCTCACTACAAAGAGACGGAATATGCGCTCCTGCAGCGCCTCGCTCATGGTCTTGCGCCGTTGTTTGAGCTGCGCCACGCGACTCTCGTGCTCCTCGAGCCGGGCACGCTCGGCATCAATCTCCCGTGCACTGGCGCGCTTAATGCGCTTGAGCTCGGCCTTCTGGTACTGGCTCTCGGCAATGAGCGCCTGCTCTTGCTGCGGCTTGAGGCTGCCGCTGGCCCGCATGGCATCGCGCAGTTGCTTGGAGGCCCGCATGGTGCTTTTCCACTGCGCCACGTGGACACGGCACTGCGTCTCAAGCTCCTCGATGCGGCGCTGGCAGGCAGCGGCCTGCCCGTCGTGCTCGAGCTGAGCAATGACGTGATTGAGGTGGGTGATCGCGGCCTCGCCGCGCCTGAACTCGCCCCTGGGCTGCAACAGGTCGTAGACGGGCGGCACAAAGTAGTCCCAATCGTTGCTGTGACACAAGTTGCCCGAGAAGCCAGCCAGATAACCCAGCCCGTTGTCGCCAGTCACCACCAGCACGCCCAGCATCTTGCCTGCCTGCAACTCATGGCGCCACTCGACACGGGTGGCCACGTAGCGCATCACCTCGCCGGCGGCAGCCACAGCCAGCGGGTGGGGTACATAGTGAAAAGGAAAAGTGAACTGCGCGGGCAGCTCGATGCCGCTCACGCTGGTGTGAAACCGATGTATCCTGTCATTGCTCATTGGATCAAGCATGTGAAAAAAAATCATCGCTGTCGATTTCCATAAATCGCCAGCCGCACTGTTTCATGTCGACGTGCCCGTTGGGCTTGAACAGCACCCCCTCGGCCTCGAGCAGCTGCCGCTGTCCTGGCCAGTGCGGTGCCAGGCGTCCCGCGCTGTTCACCACGCGGTGGCAGGGCATGTGAGGGCCGTCGCTGGCAGTGCGCAGCACGCGTCCCACCAGGCGGGAGTTGCGGGGCCGCCCTATCAAGAAGGCAATTTGCCCGTAGCTCACCACCTTGCCCCGCGGGATGGCTGCAATCACACTCATCACCTCGCGCCTGAAAGCCTCATAGTCTACACGCATTGCAAGCATCGTCGTTGGTGACATCAATAAGGGGGAGACCGATGAGCTTCGCTGGTTGAGATCGGGTGAGGTCATGCTTCTTAAACTCCTCGCTCATGATCATCCCAAAGCTCTTATTTTTCATATCTTTTGCATGCTGTTCTGTTTTACAAAGATAAACAAAAAAATTCCATCTACGTGAAGCCTCGGGCTCGAAAAACAACATTGAAACTCATGTGCGCATCAATCAAGTTGTTTCTTGCTACTTGCAACAGCTGTTGTTTCTGCTTGTTGACCCGTTTTTACGCATACTTCTTGGGCATGCGCTCGCCGGTGAAACATTTTTTGCACTATCTTTGCACAAAAAAAACAAGAGAAATATGGGAAATCTACCACAAGACCCGATGATACTGTTGAGCTACGTCAACACCGAGCTGCGCGACAACTGCGCCTCGCTCGACGAGTTCTGCCACCTGCACAACGTCGACAAGGCCGCCCTCATGAGCAAACTCAAGGCGGCAGGCTTTGAGTACAACGCCGAGCTCAAGAAGTTTTGGTAAGGCAGCTGGTCATATTGCTGGCGCTGCTGCTGGCAACCGGCGTGGCTGCCAGGGGCCAGACGGTGGTCAACACCGAGAGCGGCCCGGTGCAGAGCGTGACATCGAGCGCGGGGTGCGAGGTGTTTCGCGGCATCCCCTATGCCGCCCCGCCCGTGGGCGAGCTGCGGTGGCGAGCCCCACAGCCGGCAGCGCCGTGGGACACGGTGCGCCTGTGCAGCGACTGGGGGCCCATGTGCTACCCCATGATGTGGGCGCGGCGCGGCAACTTCTATGCCATGGAGTATCGCGACACCACGGCCCGCGTGAGCGTGAGCGAGGACTGTCTCTACCTCAACATCTGGATTCCCAAGGGCGAGCGCCGGCGCCTGCCGGTGATGGTGTGGATACACGGCGGTGCCTTCTGGTCGGGGCGGGCCTCGGCGCGTGAGTTCTGGGGCGACAGCCTCGTCGCTCACGGCGTGATACTGGTCACCGTGGGCTACCGCCTGGCCACGGCAGGCTTCATGGCCCACCCCGACCTGGCGCGCGAGGCGGGCACCCCTGGCTCGGGCAACTACGGGCTCATGGACCAGATTGCCGCCCTGCGCTGGGTGAGGCGCAACATTGCCGCCTTTGGCGGCGACTCGGCCAATGTCACCCTCTTCGGCGAGAGCGCCGGGGCGGGCAGCGTGCAGGCCCTCATCTCGTCGCCCCTGTGCAAGGGCCTGATCGACAAGGCCATCATGCAGAGCGGGGGCGGCTACCGCAACATCATCTTTCCAGTGGGGCGGCGCTGGTCGCAAAACTTCGGGAAGTCGCTCATGAAATATGCCCGTTGCCCGAGCATCGACTCGCTGCGCCGCGTGCCCATCATGACACTCAACAGCCTGGTGCTCAAACTCAGCCGCCGTCACCTCAAGATACCCTTTGTGTGGCCCACCATCGACGGCCATGTCATCACCGAGTCGTTTGGCGAGGCCACGCGCCTTGGCCACGTGCTGCCCATCCCCTACATGATAGGCTACAACCGCAACGACCTGGCCCAGCCCGTGATGCGCCGCGCCGCCCGCAAGTGGGCCCTCATGGAGAACGCTGCCGGCAATCCCACCTGGGTGTACTGCTTCGACCGCGGCCTGCCAGGCGACAAGATGAAGAAGCCCGGCAACTCGGGAGCAAGGCACACGGCCGAGATACGCTACGTGTTTGGCACCCTGGCATCGAGCTGGCGCCCCTGGCGCAAGGGCGACTGGCAGCTGAGCCAACTCATGATCAGGTACTGGACCAACTTTGCCAAGACCGGCAATCCCAACGGCGAGGGTCTGCCCCAGTGGCGCCCCTACACGCACGACGATAAATGTGAAAAACATTTTGATATCACCGAAAAATAATAGTATATTTGCATGAATATCTCTATCAATCAATATTATGGATTACAAAACCTTACGTAAACGCGCCCTCATCAGCGACGCCGTGTGCATCGTCATAGCTGCTGCCGTGCTCTATGCAGGTTCCAATTTCCAGCTGCCGCCATGGTTGCCCATTCTGGGGCTCCTTGTGGCCCTGGCTGCACTCATCGTGTCGCTGCGCTACTCGCGGCAGTACCGCAAGCTCGAGCGCGCGGCCCTCGAGCAGCGGGCTCGGCAAGCCGACAGCCTGGCACGACAGCAGGCAAGCGAGACCCACAGTGAAAGTGAAACAAACCAAGAGAAGGAGGCCAAAGATGCTTAAATTCATATCGTGGAACGTAAACGGCCTGCGTGCAGTCGTGGGCAAGGGCTTCAAAGAAGCCTTCGAGCAACTCGACGCCGACTTCTTCTGCCTGCAGGAAACCAAGATGCAGGCCGGGCAGCTCGACCTCGCCTTCGACGGCTATAAGAGCTACTGGAACTATGCCGAGAAGAAAGGCTACAGCGGTACGGCCATCTTCACCCGCCACACCCCGCTGGCCGTGACCTATGGCATGGGCATCGACGAGCACGACCACGAGGGGCGCATGATCACCCTCGAGATGCCCGAGTTCTATCTCGTGTGCGTCTACACGCCCAACAGCCAGGACGGCCTGCGCCGCCTCGACTACCGCATGACGTGGGAAACCGACTTTCGCAACTACCTGCTGGCGCTCGACAAGAAGAAACCCGTGATCGCATGCGGCGACATGAATGTGGCTCACGAGGAAATCGACCTCAAGAACCCGAAGACCAACCGCAAGAACGCCGGCTTCACCGACCAGGAACGCGAGAAAATGACCCAGCTGCTCGATGCCGGCTTCACCGACAGCTTCCGCTATTTCTACCCCGATCTCGAGGGGGTGTACTCCTGGTGGAGCTACCGCTTCCGTGCCCGCGAGAAGAACGCCGGCTGGCGCATCGACTACTTTATAGTGAGCAACCGCCTCGCTCCCATGATGCAAGGCGCCTCGATACACAACGAGATCTACGGCAGCGACCACTGCCCCGTGGAGCTTGTGATGAAGTGAGGTCACAGCGCCACTCTGTACACGATATTCTTTATCTTAAAAATTCACGTTACACCATCTCAGACCAAGAAATCTTTTTCAACAATGAGAACAGCAATTGCATTATTTTTAGCTATCATGGCAATATCGCACATGGGCGCGCAACCGAAGCGCGCCTTCACCATTGCCGACCTCTACCGCGTGCAGAGCGTGTCGGGTCTCAACCTCTCGCCCGACGGCAAGACGCTGGCCTTTGCCGTCACCAAGAAGGACCTCAAGGCACACAAGTCGGCAACCGCAATACAAATCATGAACCTTGCCGCCAAGGGAGCGCCCGCCTTCAAGCCCATGACCGAGGGCAAGTCGAGCGGAGCGCAATATAGCCCCGACGGCAAGTGGATATACTACAACGGCACGGCCACAACGCTCGACGACGACGGCAAGGAGAACAAGACGCCACAGGTGTTTCGCTGCAACGTGGCCACAGGCGCTGTCGAGCAGGTGACACAATATCAGCTCGGCGTGAGCGGCGCTGTGCTCAGCCCCGACGGCAACCTGCTGGCCTTTGCCGCCCAAGTCTATCCCGACCTGGGAGGAGCCGACGGCAAGGCCAATTCCGAGCGCGCCCGCAAGCGCGCCGAGGGCCCCGTGCAAGGCCACATCGCCGACAAACTGCTCTATCGCCACTGGACCGACTATGCCGACGGCAAGTATTCCCACATCATCGTCTACAACATCACGGCCAAGACCTATGTCGATGTCACCCCGGGCGAGTATGTGACGCCCACCTTTGGCAACACCCCGGGCTTTGCCTTCTCGCCCGACAGCAAGGAGCTGTGCTACGTGAGCAACCACACGGCCCATCCCGAGGCCAACACCAACTGCGACCTCTACATCGTGCCCGTGACGGGCGGCCAGGCCCGCTGCATCACCGCTGCCAATGAGGCTTGGGACGGCGACCCCGCCTATTCGCCCGACGGCAAGTATATCGCCTATCGCACCCAGGCCGTACCCGGCCACGAGAGCGACCGCTTCCGTCTGGCCCTCTACGACCGTGCCACGGGCACCAAGACCCTGCTCACCGAGGATCTCGACAACTGGGTCGACGCCTACAAGTGGATGCCCGACAGCCGCACCATCTACTTCATCGTCGAGGAAACCGGCGAGAAGCCCCTCTACAAGGTCGACATCAAGAGCGGCAAGTGGGCCAAGGTGATACCCGACCGCGCCATCTTCGACTTTGCTGTGGCCCCCGACGGCTACATCTACTACACCTACTCGACCACCGGCAAGCCCGTGGCCCTGTACCGCAGCAAGGACGGACGCAAGGAGCAACAGCTCACCTTCCTCAACCAGGCACTTGAAGACGAGGTCGACATTCGCCCCAGCGAGGTGATGTGGGTCGACGGCAGCGACGGCGCCAAGATTGAGTGCTTCGTTGTGAAGCCCCACAACTTCGACCCCGCCAAGAAATACCCGCTCGTGATCAACGTGCACGGCGGCCCGCAGATGCAGTGGCTCAACAGCTTCCGCGGCGACTGGCAGGTGTATCCCGGTGCCGGCTACGTCGTGGCCTACCCCAACCCCCACGGCTCCACGGGCTATGGCCAAGCCTTCACCACAGCCATCTCGGGCGACTGGGGCGGCAAGCCCTACCAGGATGTGATGGCCGTGACCGAGGCACTGAGCAAGCTCCCCTATGTCGACGCTACCCGCATGGGCGCCATGGGCTGGAGCTATGGCGGCTACTTCATGAACTGGCTCCAGGGCCATGAGCACCCCTTCAAGTGCCTGGCCTCGATGATGGGCCTCTACGACCTGCGCAGCATGTGGGGCGCCACCGAGGAGCTGTGGTTCCCCAACTTCGACCTCAAGGGCCAGCCTTGGAACAGCGACTTGTACCAAAAGTTCTCGCCTTCCAACTATGTGAGCAACTTCAAGACGCCCACGCTCATCATCACCGGCGAGCGCGACTACCGCGTGAGCTACACCCAGAGCCTGCAATACTTCTCGGTGCTCCAAACCCTGGGCATCCCCTCGCGCCTCATCATCTTCAGCAACGACGGCCACTGGCCCGACGAGCTCAACTCGATGCCCGTGTACTACAACGCCCACCTCGAGTGGTTCCACAAGTACCTGGGCGGCGACCCCGCTCCGTGGGACACCAAGAAGATGATGGACAACGACGTGCAGTATTGACCTGAGCGCGACAACAGGAATCACTAAACAACGAGCGAGGGCGGCCTGGATGCATTCCGGTCGCCCTCGTCATTTATCCTTGAGAGGGGGTGGAAAAGTAAAGCTATTCGTCCTGCCCGGGCAGGTCGCTCTCGAGCGGACAGTTGATGAGATACACCCTGTCGCGGGCACGCGTGATGGCCGTGTAGAGCCAGCGGTAGAAGCTGAGCGTGGCGAAGGCGTCGGGCATGATGCTGCCCATGTCGACAAACACGTTGCGCCACTGCCCGCCCTGCGCCTTGTGGCAAGTCACGGCATAGGCATACTTCACCTGCAGCGCATTGAAGTAGGGATCTTTCTTCATCTCGCGGTAGCGCGAGCGCTTGTCGCCGCTATACTGGGCCAGCACGCCCTGATACAGGGCCTCGCTCTGTGCCGGCGTGAGACCAGGAGTGTCGCTCACCAGGCAGTCGACAATGATTTTAGCGTCCATCTCCAGGTCGCCGTGGTCGGGAAACTGCACGGTGACGTTGGCAAAGTCGAGCCCGTAGCGGCGCTCGATGTCGCCCCACACGCGTGTCACCCTCACCACGTCGCCATTGGCGATGAAATCCATCTGCTCATAGTCGGCCGCCCAGTAGTAGTTGTTTTTCGACACCAGCAGCATGTCGCCACTCACGAGCTCCTCCTCGCGGTAGAGCAAACTGTTGCGTATGCCCAGGTTGAACATCGTGGCTCGCTTGTTGCTGCGCGTGACCACGATAGTCTCGTTCATGCCATCGCGGTCGTAGCAGTCGCCTATGGTCTCGAGCAGAAACTCGCCCGTGATGGCATCGATGTCGGGGAAACGCTTCAGCTCCAGCCTGGGCGCACACAGCACCCCGCTCTCCATCACCTGGCGCAGAATGGTAGCATTGTACAATATGCCCGACTGGGCTGCCTGCCGGGCAATGGCCTTGAGATGCAGGTTGTAGACCGTGAGCCCGTAGCCCTGCAGCACCTCGGCATTGAGCGCAGGGCTCTCGCTCTGCCCCACAGGAGGCAGCTGGGCCGCATCGCCCATGAGCACCAGCCGGCAGCCACGCCCGTTGTACACATAGTGCATCAAGTCGTCGAGCAGCCGCCCCGTGCCAAATATCGAGCCCTCGCCCGCGCTGTTGCTTATCATCGAGGCCTCGTCGACCACATAGAGCGTGTCGGTCTGCTTGTTCTCGGCCAGCCCGAAGCCCGCCTCCAGGTAGCCCGCCTGCCGGTAGATGCGCCGGTGTATGGTGTAGGCCGTGTGCCCCGAGTACTCGGCAAACACCTTGGCCGCACGCCCAGTGGGCGCCAAGAGCACCGTCTTCATGCCGCGCAGGCTCAAGGCCTTGACAATGCCACCCACCATCGAGGTCTTGCCCGTGCCGGCATAGCCGTTGAGCACAAACACCGCCCGCTCGCCACCGTAGAACAAGAAGTGGGCCATCGCCGCAACGAGCGTGAGTTGCTCCTGGTTGGGCTCATAGGGCAGCTGCTGCATCACCTCGGTGCCAAACTGCGCAACCAGCCGGTCGCGGCTGTCGACAGGCTCAGGCGTGCTATTGTGTGTGTTAGCCAAATCCATCACACAAAATTAATCATAAATTTCGCCATATTCAAGGAAAATTCATTACCTTTGCACGCGCAACGGCCGCAAGCCCCCGTTGCAGGCACAACAACGGTGCCCATTTTGGAGTGATGCTCGAGTGGCTGAAGAGGCACGCCTGGAAAGCGTGTAAGCGTCAAAAGCGCTTCGGGAGTTCGAATCTCCCTCACTCCGCTCCCTTTCAGGGCAGTCATACTGCATCAGCCCCGGAGCGCGGTCGCGCCCCGGGGCTGCAGTTTCCGCCCATTTCCACCCATTTTTTGCACAAAAACACTGCACAAGGCGAGGTTTGCCGTGTGGTGGCTGGCGGCATGTGCTCTATATGATCTCCTTGTCGATGTTGATGACGAGGGTGGCTCGAGTGCCGTTCTTTTTCTTCACCTCGATGGTGGTGCTACCCTTGAGCCCGAGCCCCTTGCGCTGCTCCTCCCACGTGATGCCGTTCACGGGGCGGCCGTTGATCGAGATGATCGTGTCGCCTATCTCGAAACCGGCTTTCTCGGCGACGCCGCCGGCATAGAGGCTGCTCACAATCCACCCCTGGGCGATGTCGGTGCGGTCGACATAGCCCATCTGCATGCGCGAGCTGTGCTGATAGGAGCTGTCGGCAACGCTGTTGCGGCGGGCGTAAAGAGCCTTGCCCGCGGCATCGATGATGAGGTCGTAGTGGCACAAGATGTCGTTGCCTATCAAGCCCAGATAGGGACGACGCGACAATGCGCCCTGGGTGCTGCGCGAGGCCGACACAACCACGTTGCTCAGCTGGTCGAGAAACTTGAACGACGCGGTCCTGAAGTCGACGGTAGTGCCGCTGCCCCCCACTCCCAAGTTGGAAAAGTAGCACTCAGCCTGGGGCTTGCCGCTCAAGTCGAGTTTTTTTCTGGTCTCATTGGTGAGCACCACCGTGCCGCCACACCCCAGGTCGAGCAGGAAATCGCCTTTCAGGCGCTGCAGCGAGTCGACGTCGAGCTCACACTCAACATAGATCCTGTTGTTCTCGAGGCGGGCCGGCAGCCGGGTGTAGCCCTCGAGCACCGAGGGCGCAAGGCTGTCGAGCTGGAGCAGGTAGCCAGAGGTATAGTTCACCATCAAGGGCTTGCCCAGCACGGCATTGTTGCCTATCATGCCATCGACATAGCGGCCCAGAATCTCACGCAGCTCAATGATGGGCGTGATCGTCTCGCGATAGTCCACACTGCCCATTTTCAGCCGCAGCGGGTCGATGACAATCGGTATGGGCTTGGCACCGCTGTTGCCGGCACCGCCCATCTGGGCCATGCCCTTGCGCAGCGGCAGCTTGCCCAGCGGCGAGAGGCGCATGTAGTCCTTGTCGAGATACAGGCGGTCGGCACCGGTGTCGTAGATGAGCGACACTGGGATGGTGTCGGCCACCGTTGCCTGAATGTAGAGGTGAGAATCGAGGATAAAGGGGATTGCCCTGGCGGGAACCTTGGCCATGGCGCCCAGCGCAGGTAACACAGCGCCCAGGATAGCGAGAAGTGCAAGTTTAGTTTTCATGTGGGAATTGTTTTGGTTCAACTATCGCAAAGTTAAAAATAATTACAATGTAGATTCCAAACCGAAGTGTGAAATTTAAAAAAGTGAAAATTAAAAGGATAGTGGCACGCCCGGCAGCCGTGCCTCAACGCGCCCTAATCTATACCATTTATTAGGTTGTAAAGATTTTCAAACTTATCAACTACTCCATATCTTACTTTTGAGGTTGAAATGCGATTGAATAGTTTCTTGGCACATTCGGTTTTGGCTTTCTCCACGCCACGCAGTTCCATTCCGTCGAGCGAGCCTTTGGTTTCAGCCACGAAGAAAACGTGTCTTACAGTGCCATCATAGAAAACTATCGCCCAGTCGGGAGCATAGCTGCCTACCGGTGTGGGGATTTTCAGTTTGCGCGGCAACTTGGCATAAACCTGCACCTCGGTAGCGCTTTCAAGCGCCTCGGCAAATTGCCGTTCACCGTCGCTATCGAAAGCAATGTAGGGAGTGATGTGCTTCTTCGCTTCAATCACCTTGTTGATGTTGAGTTTACGCTCAGGCACAAAGATGCTACTGTCGTACTTACCGGCAATTCGATTGTAGGAAATATGCTCTACAATCATAGTTGCCTTTTGCTCTCGAATTGTTTTAACCACGTTGCGGATAAATTCTTCCGGGTTGTTTTTGAACAGCAGGATTTTATTGTCGATACCCTGCAGTATCTTCACCACCGAGCGGCGAGTGAGCCTTGCACCGCGGGCGATGTCGCCCACAAGGTCGTAAGGCACGTTTGAAGTGCTCACGTCGGTCAGTTCGCTTGTCGTGGTCTTGGTACTGCCAAACTCCGTTACTTTATCGCTGTCCTGCGTACCCGTAACCTTCACATACTGCAACTTAGTAACTGTGAGGTTAGCTCGCAAAGCGGCAACAACTTTCTCGATAAGTTCGTTGCTGTCGTAGTGCACGGTATAGACATACTTGTTGTTTATCTCGTTCCACATTTCTTGGAAGCGGTCGTTGTCGAAGTTCTCGTTAAGGTTGTTCTCAGGCGTAGAAGTTTCCACCGGCTCAACCATATCATCAAGCACTTTCGGGTTGAAGATACCTGCCACGAGTTTCATCACGCCCTCGGAAATCGGTTGCAATTTCTCAGGCAATGGAGCGAGTTCTCCCTTGTCGGCAGCCGCGAGATATGTAGGAGTAAGTCGCCCGTCGTCATCAACATAATCATTTTGATACAGATAGCCAATAATTGTAGAAGCCTCTGCAAGAGAAATCTTATGCTGCTCGCCAGAAGCATCTTTCACGATGCGACCCAGGAAGTAGTCTTGCGATGCCGCCGTAACACGGTCGCGCAGGGCCTCACGAGTTTCACGCTGCAGGGCGGCAGTGAAGTTGGCATAACTCTCGTTGGCAATCACAGTGAGCACGTTGATTGCCTGGACGTCGTCGCCAAGCACCTGCTTGTCTTGCCGCACCCCGTCTTTGTCAACGCAAAGGCGCAAGCCGCGCCCCACTTCCTGCCGCTTGGCGGTATTGGAGTTGCTGTGGCGCAGCGTGCATATTTGGAACACATTAGGGTTGTCCCAGCCCTCACGCAGCGCCGAGTGCGAGAAGATGAAGCGTGTGGGTTCTTCAAAACTCAGCAATCGCTCTTTGTTTTTTAGGATAAGGTCGTAGGCCGAAATGTCGTCCGACATGTCAGTTCCTCGCTTTACTTTACTATTAACTGAGCGACCTTTCTTGTCAATTGAGAAATAGCCCCGGTGTACTTCTTGAGGTGTAAAGCGCCGCAAGTATTTGTCGTAGTCGGTGTCAGATATAGTCACATACTTGTTCACAAGTCGGGCATATTCCTCTTCGAAAATGCGCTGAAACTTGCCTTTCACCTCATTACCCTCGTCGTCGTATTGGCGATAGTTAGCCACCTCGTCGATAAAGAAAAGCGAGAGGCACTTGATGCCACGGTTGAAAAGTTCCTTTTCTTTCTCGAAGTGAGCACGTATTGTTTCACGTATCTGCACACGTTGCATGGCCTCCTCGGTGCTGTCGCCAATCACTTCGCCGCAAGAGATAGTAGTGCCGTTAAGGAACGTAACATAGCCACGACCACGAGGATTAATCTCGGTCACAGTAAAGCCCTCATATTCGGCGAGTCCGCTTTCGGCACGCAAGTCGTCGCCCACGTCAAATTTCTTGATTCCACGGCGTATTGCTCCTGCAGCATTACGAGTTTCGAGTTCGATGCGAGCCACCGGCGGGTGCTTTGGAGAGAGTTCGATGCCGTCAAGGTAGAGATAATGATTTGTGCCACGCAGGTTCTTTATCTCGAAGCCTTGCACCTGTATTCGCTTCACGAGGCGCGCTTTATAGGCATCATAGGCATCGAGAGCATATACGGTGTCGTGCTTTGTCTTGTGAGTGGCTGAGTAATTGAGCGTGAACAGCGGATTAAACTTTTTGAGCCCAGTCTGTGTGGCCCCGCCTTCCATTTTTTGTGGCTCGTCCATGATGATGATTGGGCGGTTGGCGGCAATCACATCTATCGGACGGCGCGAAGCAAACTCGTCGCGCTTTGAATAGATGATGCGGCTCTCCTTGTTTCTTGCACCCTCTTTCATCGAGGCGGCAAAGGCCTGGGTGTTGATTATCATCACCGCGATGCCACTGTCCTGCGAGAACTGGTCGAGCTGTTGCAGGTTGCTGCTGTTATACACAAACCAACGCGCCTTTTTGCCGTAGTGCTCCATGAAGTGGTCTTCGAGCATAGTGAAGCTCTTGGCTACGCCCTCACGAATGGCGATACTCGGCACCACGACGATGTATTTGCTCCAACCATAACGCCGGTTGAGTTCAAACATCGTCTTGATGTAAACATAGGTCTTGCCTGTACCTGTTTCCATCTCGATATCGAGGTTCACGCGCCCTTGTCCCTTGGCGAGCGTGGTGCTGGGCTGAATGAGTTGAGCCACCTGAATATCGCGGATATTGTCTAACAGCTTCTCATTTGTCAGCACAATCTCGCCATTGCTGTAACCCGAATTTTCGCCATCGAAGGCGATAGTTTGGGCACGTTTGCCCAGGTCGATACGATAGCCCTTCAGTCCATGCTGAGCTGGTTGCCCTGCAAAGACATTGACGGTATTCTCCACCGCTTCGGTTTGGTATTGCTGTATCTTAAACTTAAACTTCATTTCTTTTTGCCCTTGCCTTTCATTTTGTCATTAAGTGCCTTTATTGTTTCCAAATAAGCTTGCTCAACAGGCGATAATTCTCTCACTTGGAACAATCGATATTCTTTTTCGGCTTTTTTCATTGCCTGTTGATGACTTACCGACCCAGGACCTGAAAGCAATTTCTCACCTGTGGCTGAAAGAATATTATCAAGTTGCTTGACATAGTCACTCATATACATTGGAATATGCTTCATGGCTTGGACTTCTGCAAAATCGAAATATCCCGAAACAAGATTATTAAGCACCTTGAGTTCTTCCGCACTTAGATAGTTTTTAGCTATGCGCACGTCTTTCAGTGTTGGATGATCGCCTTTGAAAGAGGTCAATCCCATTAGAGGCGAATTAGCGTCAGCACGGGAATAAATCACCTCTGCTGCAGTATGTCCATGAGCCGCGAAATGCAACTTGTTTTGAACAATTTTGAAAAATTCGATCGACACATCGGCACGAGGATCGTAATCTACGGCAGTAGCATATAAGTCAAGCACTTGGCGATACATTACCTTTTCAGAAGAACGAATATCGCGAATGCGGTCCAAAAGTTCTGTCCAGTATGCACCTCCGCCATTACCTTTAAGCCGCTCATCATCCATTGTAAAGCCTTTGATGATATATTCCTTTAATCGCTCGGTTGCCCATCGACGGAAATGTGTGGCAATAGAAGATTTCACACGATACCCAAGCGAAATAATCATATCCAGATTATAATATATCATTTCATAGTTTTTGCCATCGGCGGCAGTTGTTCGGAATTTCCGAACAACTGAATCTCTGTCAAGTTCACCCTCCTCAAAAATGTGCTTAATATGCTCACTCACATTTGATTTGCTCGTTTGAAACAGATCACAAAGCTGTTGTTGGGTCAACCATACAGAATCGCCGGTAAACTTCACTTCGATATGAGTTGAGCCATCTTCGCTTTGATATATAAGTATTTGATTATTATCGTCCATATAAAATTAGTTGTTATTTGTGATATGTACCCGATTTTGCTTTTTCGGGTACATATTTAGCGTAACATGTACCCGATTTGCCGTTTTTGGGTACATAACATTCCGTAATGTACTGTTTAATAAAATGGCTTTTCATCCGTCAACATTCGAGTCAATGATTTTTACTATGCTCAATTTCGTTACAGGATTTTGCAAATAGTGTCGGGTGAGTAGTTGGCAAAGAGTTGGTCGAAGTTGTCAAGCACGTTGTCGGTGGCGGCACTGGCATCACGCATCACGAAATATGTGGGCTTGCGTTTTGCTATTTCGGTGATAGTGATCTCGTTCACGTCGCGGTCAAAGCAAGCCATGAGGTAGCCGCCATCAACGCTCCACACCTCTTTGCCAGCTATTTCAGTCTTTTCAATCTTAGCCGAGAGCAAGATACCCAAGTCGAGCATCACTTGAAACAGCAAGTCTTCACCGCTTCGGTCGGGCTTGATGTTATCGGCAAGAGCGAAGAGGTTTTTGGCATCAAAGTTGTCGGGTGTGTAATACACATCTTCCATATTGCTCGTGTCGAGCTTTAGCACTCGGAAACCCGTATCGAGCTTAGATAGCTTTGACTCGAGACTGTGAAATTTTTCGGCTGCCTCAACCGATTTTTGTGTGTTTTCATTAAACAAATTCGTCTGTGTCGCAGGAGCAAAAATGGATTTTTGTTCTGCATTCATATTATATGCTTCCACATCACCTCTAAGCATTTCCATTTCAAACTTAATGTCGTGACGTATTTTTGCTCCAGCACGGCGAATACGTTCCTTGCCGATTTCGCAAATGGTGTTATAGCCGGCTTTGCGAGCTTCGCTTTTCGCGTCGGTAACTTCCGGGAGTTGCACCATAATGAATTTGCGATGCCCTCCATCCTCTGCATTTAGCTTCATTACAGCGTGAGCGGTTGTAGCCGAACCGCTAAAGAAGTCAAGGATAATGGAATCTTTATTTGAACCTATTTGTAAGAATCGTGTTATGTACCTTATAGGCTTTGGGCTTGTAAATACAGCGGCATCCATCAAATCCCTTAATTCTCTTGTTGCTTCCTGTCCATGACCAACTTCTTCAAAAGTCCAAACTGTCATAGGAGTAACTCCGTCTTGAACTTCAGATAAAAATAACTTTGGAACTGGAGAATTATTTCCATCTGCGCCGAACCAAATACGATTATCTTTAACCATTAGTTCAAATTTTTCTTTTGAAAATCGCCAACAATAACCGCTTGGAGGAAGGAATGTTCTACCAGTAGGTCCAACTATTGGATATATCTGTTTTTCAACAGCAGGTCCCACTGTGAGATTGCCAACTTTCCAAGGTCCGCGAGGATCATTGTCGGGATTCTTGTAGTCTTTGTTTTGTTTCTCACTCCTTGGTAGTAAGTGCATATCAAAGTACTCAAGATTCTTTGCGTAAATTAAGCAAAAATCATGGTTCTCTGAAAAGTATTTTTTTAGGCTAATTGGAGCATATGTTCGTTGCCATATAACACAAGCTACGAAATTTTTTTCACCAAAAAGTTCATTGCATATTTTTTTTACATTCTCAATTTCATGATCATCTATAGATATGAAAAGCGCTCCGTTTTTAGACAAAAGGTCAAAAGCAACTTTTATTCTTGGATAAATCATATTAAGCCAGTCGGTGTGAAAGCGGCCGTTGCTTTCGGTGTTGCGCTGCATCGGGTCAACGGTAAGGTTGCCCTCGTCGTCGAGCGTGCCGTTTTGTGCCTCGAAGTCGTCTTTGTCTTGTGCAAAGTCGTCGTTATATACAAAGTCGTTGCCGGTGTTGTATGGTGGGTCGATGTAAATCATCTTCACCGCGCCGAGGTAGGTTTCACGCAACACTTTCAGCACATCGAGGTTGTCGCCCTCGATGTAGAGATTCTGTGTGGTGTCGAAATCCACACTCTCCTCGCGGCAAGGGCGAAGTGTCAGTGTGGTAGGTGTGTTGGCGAGGCGTGAAGCAGCGCGCTTGTCGGGCCAGGTGAACTGATAGCGTTCCTCTCCCTCGTCGAGCACCTCACTCGACAACTCCGCACGGAGTTTGTCGAAATCTATGGCAAGTTCGGTCTTGCCGTTTTTGCCTTTGCGCTCGGTGACGCACTGTGGAAACAGTGCAGCAATCTTCTGCACATTAGCGCCCACCACGTCACGGCTCATCATTTTCAACTTATCCATATTGTTTAGTTAAATGTTTAATTCGTATAGAAACAGTCTTGGTACCATTTTTCGATATTTGCATCGATATAGTTCATAATATTTTCATACGCTTGCTGAGTGCGTATCGCATGTTCGTGATAGCGAGATTGCCACACCGGTTGCATCTAACGTGCAGTGTTCGGCTATTTCACCTACTTCGGTCAAAATCATGCATCGGTTTTTAACATAGCCAAACAAATGGCCTTTAACTCGCGTGCAAATCGTCACGAAATAAATGCCGCCGTCATAGTCATGCCATTGGCTCTAAATGCATGCCTGTCGCCCATGCCTCACCTCCTTGCGGTCTTTTCATATCGGCAAACAATGTGATATACTGCAAAGTTACGAAATATTTTTCAATTTATCATGTACATACGAATTTGCGCAAGTGCGAAATCACGCGAAGCGAGAAGAAAATGGGGGAAGTGTTGCGGGAGTAAGGAAAATTATTTGTAAATTCGCATTTTGGTTTGGGTCTCGGGCTGGCTGTGTGCAGCCCAGGGGTCGAGGCCGGAAAGAAAAACTGCACATTTTTACAACACAACAAGAAGAAGATGAAAAACGTAATCAAGGCTGCGCTTGTGCTGGCTGTTGTGGCCATGGCTGCAAGCTGCAGCAATCAGGACAAGGAAGACTATCCCTACTCGACGCGATACCTGCCCGTCGTGCTCCAGGGCTCGACGCGGTGGAGCATTCTCGACATCGAGACCGGCGAGGTGGTGGCCAAGGACGCCTTCAAGCAGGCACCGTCGGCCATCGTCGACGACATGTTCTATGTGCCCGGCGACAAGGGCGGCATCTACTACTACAGCATGAGCGACCTGAAGCACCCGGTGAACAAGGAGCCCTATGCCAGCGGCACCGAGTTTTCGACCGACGGTCTGGCCGTGGCCAGCCGCAAGGGCGGCAACCTGCAGGTCATCGACAAGACGTGCAAGACGGTGGCCGACCTGGGCGACAGCATTGTGCAATGCTCGATGTTTGACCGCGGCCTGGCCGTGGCCGGCAACGCGCAGGGCAAGCAGGGCTTTGTCGACAAGCAGGGCAAGGTGGCGATACCCATGCAATATGACCAGGTGGCACCGTTCCAGTACTGCGACCACACCGTGGCGATGAACCAGCAGGACACGGCCTATGTCGACTTCAGCTTTATCGACCGCACGGGCAAGGAGACCTTCTCGAGCAACAGCACCATGTACAAGCCCGGTCCTGTATTTAAGCGCGACGTGCTCAAGGTGCAGAAGCGCGACACGCTGGTGTGCCTCAACCCCGAGGGCAAGGAGGTGCCCGACCCGGCTCAGGTGCCCGACAAGATACTCAAGAGCTATGATGCTGCCAAGGCTGTGGGCAAGAGCTATATCGTGATCAAGGACGGCCTGGCCGGCCTGGTCGACCACAGCGGGCAGCAGCTGCTGCCCCTCAAGTATGCCGACCTGCGCGACATAGCCAGCAACCGCCTGCTGGCCGCCAAGAAAGGCGACAACTATTACAGGCTCGTCGACGACCAGGGCAAACCCGTGGGCAAGGCCAAGATTGTGCACGTCAACGGCACGCCGGGCACCAATGCCGTGATAGGCAAGGTGGACCCGGCCAATGTGGCGGCCCGCCTGATGATGCCCATCGACGAGCGTGGATATGCCGGCATTGCCAAGGGGGCCGACGTGGCCACCTTCTACCAGATGCTCGACGGTGTGCACCCCGAGCAGTACAACGGCAACAACGTGCTTGTGACCCAGATGGGCAACGTGGTCTTCGACGGGCCCATCGTGAGCAAGGTGGCCGGCGGCTACAGCTTCAACCTCAAGACCCCCGTGCAGGCTGTGATGGCCACTGCCGACGTGAGCATCTACCCCAACGACACCGAGCAGCAGGTTGTCGACATCATGGCGCAGAACATGGGCAAGGCCGGCTTTGTCGAGACTGGCGGCAACGTCTTTGCCAGCGCTACGGGCACGGCTGTGGCCATAGGCTATGCCAAGGGCACCATCATGGTCGTGTACTACATGGACAAGGCCAAGGCACGCCCCATTGCCAACGAGCCTCGCTGACGAAAGTGAAAAAGTTGAAAAAATTACAATATTTAACAAGGCACAGTGTCAAATAGCTTTAATAATTGTAAAAAATAATTCCGAACATGCACGTTTGCACTAAAAAAGTGCAACAATGGGCATTTTGGAACCTTTTTACTTGACTATTTGGCAAATAATTACTTACTTTGCACCACCAAAAAAACAGGAAACAAATCACAAATAACACATTAAATTAAAATTATTATGTCTGAAATCGCAAAAAGAGTAACAGCTATCATCGTTGACAAGCTTGGCGTCAGCGAGTCGGAAGTAACACCAGAAGCAACATTCCAACAGGACCTGGGCGCCGATTCACTCGACACCGTGGAGCTGATCATGGAATTTGAGAAGGAGTTCGGCATCCAGATTCCCGACGAGAAGGCCGAGACCATTCAAACTGTGGGCGACGCCATCAAGTATATCGAGGCTGCAAAGGCAGAATAAACTTTTAATTTCCGATATCACCATAACATGGAATTAAAGAGAGTAGTGGTAACAGGTCTTGGAGCCATCACCCCACTGGGCAACGATGTGGAAACCACATGGAAAAATGCCCTGGCAGGAGTGAGTGGTGCAGGACCTATCACCCATTTCGACACAACCCTGTTCAAGACCAAGTTTGCCTGCGAGGTGAAGGGTTTCAAGGCCGAGGACTATGTACCGGCCGGCGACCGCCACGCGCTGCGCGACTTCAAGAAGTTTGACCTCTACACCCAGTATGCCATGGCAGCAGCCAAGCAGGCAGTGGAAGACGCCGGGCTCTTGAGCGACGACAAGCTTGACCGCGACCAGGTGGGCGTCATCTTCGGCTCGGGTATCGGAGGCATCCACACCTTTGAGCAAGAGGTGAGCTACTATGCCAAGAATGAGGCAAACGGTCCCAAGTACAGCCCGTTCTTGATTCCGGCCATGATTGCCGACATGGCAGCAGGCCGCATCTCGATCGAGTATGGCTTCCGTGGCCCCAACTACGGTGTCGTATCGGCATGTGCCACCTCGACCAACGCCATGATCGACGCGTTCACCTATGTGCGCACGGGCAAGGCCCCGGTCATCGTCACCGGCGGCTCGGAGGCCCCCATTTGCCCTGTGGGCGTGGGCGGCTTCAACTCGATGAAGGCCCTGTCGACGCGCAACGACAGCCCCGAGACAGCATCTCGCCCGTTCAGCGCCTCGCGCGACGGCTTCGTGATAGGCGAGGGCGGTGTGTGCCTCATCTTCGAGGAGCTTGAGCACGCGCTTGCACGCGGTGCCAAGATCTATGGCGAGGTGATAGGCGGCGGCATGAGCGCCGATGCCTACCACATCACAGCCAGCCACCCCGAGGGACTGGGCGCCAAGCTGGTGATGGAGCGTGCCATCGAGGACGCCGGCATCACCCCCGACGATGTGGACTACATCAACGTGCACGGCACGTCGACCCACGTGGGCGACTTGAGCGAGGCCAAGGCCATCAAGGACCTCTTTGGCGACCATGCCTATGCGCTCAACATCAGCTCCACCAAGTCGATGACCGGCCACATGCTGGGCGCCACCGGCGCAGTCGAGGCTCTGTTCAGCATCAAGGCCTGCCAGGAGGACATCGTGCCCCCCACCATCAACCACGAGGAGGGCGACAACGACCCCGACATCGACTACAAGCTCAACTTCACCTTCAACAAGGCACAGAAGCGCACTGTCAACGTTGCATTGTCCAACACCTTCGGCTTCGGCGGTCACAACGCCAGCATCATCGTGAAGAAGTACAAGAGTTAAACGTAACTGTGTCGACACACAACGGTGTTTAACAAAATCATATCGCTCGTAAAGCTCCTTTTCTCCAAGGATAAGGAGCTTTACGTTTTTATACATGGCATCACAGGCTTCTACCCGCGCAACATCGCACTCTACAAGTTGGCCTTCGTGCACCGCTCCATGCCCGTGAAGACGGCAAGCGGCAAGTGGGTGAACAACGAGCGGCTCGAGTATCTGGGCGACGCCGTGCTCGACCTAGTGGTGGCAGCCTACCTCTACGACAAGTATCCCGAGCAGCACGAGGGATTCCTCACCTCGACCCGGGCCAAAATAGTGCAGCGCGAGAGCCTGAACCGCATAGGGCGCGTTTTTCACCTCGAGTCGCATGTGAAGGCCTCGGCCCACTCGTCGTCGCACAACAGCTATATCAGCGGCAACGCCGTCGAGGCTCTTGTGGGCGCCATCTATCTCGACCGCGGCTACAAAGTGGCCCAGCGCTTCATCTGCCGCAAGATTATCGACGAGAACATCAAACTTGAAGACCTTGTCAATACCGAGAAAAATTTCAAATCACGACTCATCGAGTGGACGCAAAAGTACCACGTGAGCATCGAGTTTGAGCTTATCGACACCTACAGCGACGCCGACAACAACCCCATTTTCAAGACAGCCATTCTGCTGGGCGGCATCTTTGCCGCCGATGCCACAGGCTACAGCAAGAAAGAATCGCACCAGGGGGCCTCTAAGAAGGCGCTCGACCGCGTGGCCAGCGACACACTCTTCCGCGAGCAGGTGCTCTCGACAGCACCCACGACCGACGGCTTCAACCAGTAGCCACGCCGCCAGCCGTGTGTCATGCAGCATGAGTCAAAGCACAATGCGTGTGGCTGCTTCTCCCCTGCCTCTCCCACAGCGCGAACACACAGATCGGGCCGCCCCACTGGGGAGCGGCCCGATCAATCTTGGTGTGTCTTTCACGAAAGGTATATGGAAAATGAAGTTGCTGTGTAAAACTTCCCCGTCATGAGTAAGAGCTGCTGCGGCAGGCTACCTGCCGCGGCAACACAAGAGCGGGGCTAAAACTCCTCGTCGGCATGGCTCACAGCACCCACGATGTGCAAGTCGTGCTCCCTGATGAATTTCAATATCAAGTCCTTCTCCTTGCAAGGCTCGATGTCGGCCTCGATGCGCTTCACGGCGTTGAACACCGTGGTCGAGCACTCATAGACGTGACGGTAGCACTTGGCCACGTTATCGATAGCATCCTCGCTGATGCCCACATAGCGCATGGTGACGGCATTGATGCCCACATATTGCGCGGGGTTGTGAGCCATGACCACATAGGGGGGCACATTGCCGCTGATGCGGCATCCGCCCTTGACCATGGCAAAGCGCCCCACCTCGCTGCCGGCGTGCAACATCGCGCCCGACGACAAGATGACATAGCTGTGCACCCGGCTGCGGCCTGCGATTTGCACGCCGTTGCCTATCACGCACTTGCTGCTGAGCTGGGCATCGTGGCTGATGTGCACCTCGGCCATGATGAAGCAATCGTTGCCCACGCGGGTGCCGCCGGTGCTCTGGCTGCCACGATTGATGATGGAGCCCTCACGAATGATGCAGTTGTCGCCTATGTAGCAGAACGACGGCTCGCCGTGCCAGTGGAAATCTTGCGGCTCGGCGGCGATGATCGAGCCGTTGTAGATTTTAGTATTCTTGCCAATGCGGGCACCGTTGAGGATGCTCACAAAGGGATAAATGGTGCACCCGTCACCAATCTCGGTATTCTTGCTGATGAAAGCAAATGGGTGTATCGTGACATCTTTCCCGATTTTGGCATCGGGGTCGACGTGCGCTAACTGACTAATCATACCCATAGTATATCATTTTTTTGTTTAAATGGGGCAGCCTGCCGCCGCTGGTGTGGCGGCAGGCCGGCAACGTCGTCAACGGCCTCCGCCAAGGGCTTGGTAGAGGGTGATGACGCCCAGGTTTTCGTTAAGTTTCACATTCTCGAGAGAAATCTGTGCTGCGAGCAGCGACTGCTGTGCGCTGATCACATCAAGATAGGTAGTGGTGTAGAGACTCAACAGGTCTTTGTTGTAGCTCACAGCCTTGGCCAGAGCGGCCTCTTGCTGCTCGACGTTGGCCTGCTGAGTGCGATAGGCCTGAATATTGGCCAGGGCGTTCGACACGTCGGCGCTGGCACTCAATATCGAGTACTGGAAGTTGTTGAGAGCCTGCTCCTGGCGGGCCTTGGCAGCCTTGAGGGTAGCCATGTTCTGCCCCTTGTCGAAGAGGGGCGCCACAAGCGAGCCAGCCAGGTTCACAAGCCACTTGGCAGGGTCGATGACACTGCTGCCCATGAGGGTGCCATAGGCGCCGGTGGCAGTGATCGACAGTTGCGGGTAGAAGTTGGCCCGGGCAATGTTGGTGGCATAGTAGGCCTGGGCGAAGTTTTCCTCGCTCTCGCGCACGTCGGGGCGGGCAGCCAGGTAGGTGATGGGCACGCCGCCGGTGAACTGTGCCGGCAGGGCAAGCTCAGAGCCCTGGTTGACGGGCCACTGCTGCGGCTTCTCGTTCATGAGCAGCGAGAGCGTGTTGTTGAGCTGTGCGATGCTGAGCTCGATATTGGGGATGGTGCCCAGGATGCTCTGGTATTGAGCCTCGCTCTGCACCACGGCCACCTCGGTGTAGCCGGCGCGGGCGCTCTCCTTCATGTCCTTCATCGTCTTGTTGGTCTCCTTGGCCAGCTGGGCATTCTCGTTGTAGATTTTCAACTGGTTGTTGAGCGACACCAGGTTGTAGTAGCAGGTGGCCACGCTGGCGATGAGCTGCGACTGCACGGCCTGGTTGTAGTATTGCGCATAGCGCACTGCGCTCTCGGCGCTGCGCTTGTTGTTGGTGATTTGGCCGTAGATGTCGGTTTGCCAACTCAGGGTGAGCGGGAGCTGCCAGCCCCAGTCCATGCTGTTGTCGCCCAGTTTCACGCCGGCGCCATTGGGCGAGAAGGTGAGGCTGGGCAGGTAGGACAACTTGGCGCCTTGCAGCCTGGCCTCGGCAATGTCGACGTTGAGCTTGGTATTCTTGAGGCTGGTGTTGTTGGCCAGCGCGCGCTCGATGTAGCTCTGCAGCAACGGGTCGGTGAACACCTGTCGCCAGCCCAGGTTGCCCAGCGAGGTGCTGTCTTGCGGAGCGTCTTTCACCCGGGCATACTCGTCGATGATGGGCACATCGGTAGGAGTGGTGTACTCCTTGTACATTTTGCAGCCGCCCATCATGGTGGCCAGGGCCACCATGACGACTGCTAAGGATATATATTTACGTTTCATCATTACTGTTCTTCGTCTTCGTCTTTATTGTAAGTAATTTTATCGGGCGTGTACTGCCTTATCTCACGCTCAATCTCAGAGTTGTCCTTGTCCTTCCAGCGCAAGGGCTTGATCTTCTCTTGCGCGCTTTGGAAGATGACAAACAAGGTGGGGACGATGAGCACCTGCAGAATTGTGCCGATGAGCATGCCGCCCACAGCGCCGGTGCCCAGCGAGCGGTTGCCGTTGGCGCCCACGCCGTTGGCAAGCATGAGGGGCAACAGACCGATGATCATGGCCAGCGAGGTCATCAAGATAGGACGCAAGCGGGCTTGTGCACCTGCCACGGCCGACCCCACGATGCTCATGCCGGTGCGACGGCGCTCGAGCGAGAACTGGATGATGAGGATGGCGTTCTTGGCAAGCAGACCGATAAGCATGATGAGCGAAATCTTGAGGTAGATGTTGTTTTCAACCCCGAAGATGTTGGCAAACACAAAGGAGCCAAACAATCCCATTGGAACCGAGAGAATCACGGCCAGGGGCAGAATGTAGCTCTCGTAGAGGGCGCTCAGGATGAGGTACACAAAGAGCAAGCACAGGATGAAGATGGTGGTCGTGGAGTTGGTCGACTTGGCCTCCTCACGCGACAGGCCCGAGTACTCGTAGCCGTAGCCAGTGGGCAGCACCTTGCTGGCCACTTCCTCCACCACCTTCAGGGCCTGGCCCGAAGAGTAGCCCTGGTTGACCGTACCGGTGACCTCGATGTTGGAATACATGTTGAAGCGCGAGAGCGACTGCGGAGCATAGACGCGGCTGAGCGACACGAAGTCGGTGATGGGCGTCATGCCCGTGGCGGTGCGCACCTTGATTTGGTTGAGCGTCTCGGGGCTGACACGAGCAGCCGGGTCGGCCTGCAACATCACACGGTAGATCTTGCCGAAGCGGTTGAAGTTGGACACATACATGCCGCCGTAGTAGCCCTGCAGTGTCGCGAGCACACCCGACGTACCCAGACCGGCGCGGGCAGCCTTGGCCTCGTCGACGTTGACCATGTATTGCGGGTAAGAGGGGTTGAAGGCCGAGTAGGCCATTTGCACCTCGGGATGCTTCATGAGCTCGGCGCAGAACTGCTGCTCGATTTGGAACAGTTTGTTGATGTCGCCGCCCGTCTTGTCTTGCAGCTCGACAGTGAAACCGCTCGATGCGCCGTAACCGGCCACCATGGGCGGTGCGAAGATCATGACTGTACCATCCTTGACGGCCATACCCGTCTGCATGTAGAGGGTCTTGATGATCTCGTCGCTGCGGCGTTCACGCTCGTCCCAAGGCTTGAGCTTGACGATGCACATGGCCTGGTTGTTGCCCTGGCCGCCCAGCAGCGAGTAGCCCTGCACCGTCATGCGGCTGTCGACCTCGGGCAACTGGCCCACAATCTTGTCGACAGCGTCGGCCACGGCGATGGTGCGGTCCTGTCCGCTTGCCGGGGGCAGCGACATCGATATCATGACGGTACCCGTGTCCTCATTGGGCACAAAACCAGTCGAGGTAGTATTCATCAAGAAGATGAGCACGGCAATCACCACAGCCACAATGCCCAGAGCCAGCCACTTGGTGCGAATGAAGAATTGCACGCAACGGCGATACACGCCCAGCAGCTTGTCGTAGTTCTTGTTGAAACCGTCGTGGAAGCGGCTCACCAGCGAGGGGCGGCGCGAGCGCTTGGGCTTGCCGTCCTCGTCGAGTTCATCGTCTTCTTTCTTGTGAGGCTTGAGGAACACTGCGCACAAGGCCGGCGACAGCGTCAAGGCATTGATGGCCGAGATGCCGATAGCAAAGGCCATAGTGAGACCAAACTGCTTGTAGAAGGTACCCTCGACTCCAGGCATGAACGACACGGGGATAAACACCAGCATCATGACCAGGGTGATGGAGATGATGGCCGAGCCTATCTCGGCCATGGCATCGATAGCGGCCTGGCGGGCACTGTGATAGCCCTCGTCGAGCTTGGCGTGCACCGCCTCGACCACCACAATGGCATCGTCGACCACGATGGCAATGGCCAGCACCAGTGCCGAGAGGGTGAGCAGGTTGATGGAGAAGTCGAGCAGGTAGAGCAAGGCGAACGTACCGATCAAGGCCACCGGGATAGCAATGGCGGGGATGATGGTGGAGCGCAAATCTTGCAGGAAGATATACACCACCAGGAACACGAGGATGAAGGCCTCGATGAGTGTCTTCTCCACCTCGTGGATCGAGGCGCTGAGGAACACGTTGGTGTTCATAGGCACCACAAAGGTCATGCCCTTGGGCAGTTCTTTCTTCATCTGGTCCATCTTGGCCAGGATATTGTTGATCACGTCGAAGGCGTTGCTGCCAGCCGACTGCATGATCATCATGGAGCTTCCCGGGTGGCCGTTGGCCGTCGACTTGAAGCTGTACATCAAGCTACCGAGCTCGACCTTGGCCACGTCGGTGAGGTAGAGCACATTGTCGCCGTCGGTGCGCACCACGATGCTATCGAATTGCTGGGGCGTCGACAAGCGGCCCTTGTAGCGCAGGTCATACTCGAAGCTCTGGTGACCGTTCTCGCCGAAGCTGCCTGGGGCAGCCTCGATGTTCTGGTCGCTCAAGGCAGCGGTGATGTCGCTTGGCATGAGGTTGTACTGAGCCATCTTGTCGGGCTGCAGCCAGATGCGCATCGAGTAGTCGGAAGCCATCTGGAAGGCCTCGCCCACACCGGTCACACGCTTGATTTCGGGCAGCACATTGATGCTCATGTAACCGTCGAGGAATTGCGACGAGTAGGTATCGGTGGTGTCGACCAGCGATATAGCCATGAGCATCGAGGTTTGGCGCTTTATGGTGGTCACACCCACGCGGGTCACCTCAGAGGGCAACAAGCCCTGAGCCTGGCTCACGCGGTTTTGCACGTTGACGGCATCCATGTCGGGGTTGGTGCCAGGCTTGAAGGTGACAGTGATAATGGCCGAACCGGCGGCTGCGGTCGACGTCATGTAGTCCATGCCCTCCACACCGTTGATTTGCTCCTCAAGAGGCTCAATCACGGCGTTCATCACGGTCTGAGCATTGGCACCGGTATAGGTGGCACGCACCATGACCGTGGGGGGAGCGATGCTTGGATATTGCTCCAGCGGCAGGCTTGAGAGTCCGATTGCGCCCAGAATGACGATGAAAATCGAGATCACCGTTGAGAGCACAGGACGATTTATAAATAACTTTAGATTCATTACGCTTTATACTTTGTCGATATGTGTATTGTATTGAGAGCTGTGTAAGTCACTATCTCTCGGTTTACTTCTTCTTGGCGCCGGCAGCCATTGCCTTCATGGCAGCTGAGGCCTGTGCCTTGGTCAGGATGGTGGTGCCCTCCTTCACCTGGGTGCCCACACCCTCGACCACAATCACGTCGCCCACGCTCAAGCCGCTGGTCACGGCATAGTTCTGGCCGTCGTTCTGGTCCATTACGGTGATGGCACGCGAGGTGGCTTTGCGGCCAGGTCCCACGACATACACATATTTCTGGTCTTGCACCTCATAGGTAGCCTTCTGCGGGATAATCAGGCAACGGCCAGTGGTGGCCGGGATGAGCACCGAGCCGGTAGAGCCGCTGCGCAGCATGCCGTTCACGTTGGGGAACAGGGCACGCACCTGGGCGCTGCCCGTGCTCTGGTCGAGCACACCGCTCACGGTCGAGACGCGGCCCACCTGGCCGTAGATTTCGCCATTGGAGAGCTTGAGCTTCACTTGCGGCAATTGCGAGATGGCGGCTTGCAGGCTCACGCTGCCGTTCTTGGTGAGGGCAAGCACCTGCTTCTCGTTGAAAGAGAAATAGGCATATACCTGGCTGTTGTCGCTTATGGTAGTGAGTGGTGTTCCGCTGGGGCTTGCGAGCGACCCCTCGCGGTTGGGAATCTCGCCCACCACGCCGTCGCAAGGTGCCACAACGCGCGAGTAGGACAGGTTCTTGCGGGCGTTGACCACCTGTTGCTGGGCCTGTGCCAGTGCTGCACGCGACTGGCCCACGGCCTGGCGTGCTGCATTGAGCTGCGACTGAGCCGACTTGAGGTTGAGGTCGGCCGTTTGATACTGATAGTTGCTGATGATGCCCTTGTCGAGCAGTTTCTTCTGGTTGGTAGCCGTGAGACGGGCGGTAGCCACGCTCGACTGGATAGTGGTCACTTGCGACTCGGCGCTGGCCACGGCGGCCTTGGCGCTGGCCACGCCAGCCTCGGCACTGCGCACGGCAGCCTGGTATTGCACGTCGTCGATCAGGAAGAGCAGCTGGCCCTTGGTCACACGCTGACCCTCGTCGACACACACCCGGGTGATGGTGCCCGAGATCATGGGCCGCACAGCAATATCCATCTTGCCCTTGATGGTGGCGGGATACTCGTTGTCCAGGCTCATGTCGCCCGAGGTCACCGTGTAGGTGGCAACTGCTGCCGCATTCTGACCCTGCATGCCGGCCATGGGGTCGGTTTTCCCTTTGCAACCGGTCAAGAGTGCGATAGCACCAAGTGTCAACATTGCTTGCGACACTCTTTTTAACTTCATTTTCTCAAACATAATTTATCGATGTTATTATATTGTTAAATAATAGTTCTTATATACTTTCAGGCCGTGGCTGTCAAGAAGTGCTCCCATGCAGTTCCTGAGCTGCACACATCACATTTTTTGTCACGACTTTATCTTAGATTTTTCCAATCGGGGGCAAAATTAGCAACATTAATTTTAGTAGGATTTATACAATTCTGACCTAATCTTGTCCAAATTACCATAAAACTGTAAAAATCATAGATAACTAAAGTCTCATTTGGTCAAAAAAGGAAAAAACACCCGAAGAAAAATCGTGTGGCGATCTTTTTTTGACCACTGTGCCGGTGGTTCTTGCGGCAACCACTTTTTTTCGCCCCCGGGGGCCAGTCGTCAGCGCCTGCCCCAGGGCATGGTCTCGATCTTGCCCATGAGGTCGACCACCTTGCCTGCGCGATTGAGCATGCGCCCCGACGGGTGCTTGGAGTCGCGCTCCAGCGGGGCTGGAAGCGAGGCGGCAATCAAGGCTGCCTCGTGCTTGGTCACATCGCCGCAATCCTTGTCGAAGCTGTGGCGGCAGGCTGCTTTCACGCCATAGATGCCGTCGCCCATCTCGATGCTGTTGAGGTAGACCTCCATGATGCGCTCCTTGCCCCATATATTCTCGATGAGCACAGTGAAATAGGCCTCAAAGCCCTTGCGCACCCAGCTGTGTCCCGGCCACAGAAACACGTTCTTGGCCGTCTGCTGGCTGATGGTGCTGGCGCCGCGCTCCCTGCCGCCGCGGCGGCTCTCGAGATAGGCGCGGGCAATCTCCTCGGTGTCGAAGCCGTGGTGCTCGAGAAAACGGTTGTCTTCGCTGGCCACGACAGCCTGGGGCAGGTTGTGCGACATTTGGCTCAGGGGCACCCACTGGTGGTCGATTTTGGGCGTGCGGCCGTCGGCAATCTGCTCCATGCAACGCAACACCATGAGCGGCGTGTAGTAGACTGGAATGTACTTGAACGCCACCACGGCCAGTATGGTCGAGGTGAAGAAGAAGATGAGCAGATAGGCCAACCAGCGTCCTACATGTCTTAAAATCATTTTCCTTTATACCTTATTTATCGCAAGCAAAGATACACAATAAATTTCAACTGTCATTGTTTTGCCGGGTGTAAAACGGCAATGTGTCGCCAAACGACTAAATTGCATCGGTCAAGCGGCGCATTGCCTCGACCAAATTGCTGCGCGGGGTGGCGCAGTTGAGGCGCATGTGGCCCTCGCCGCCGCGGCCAAACATGGCGCCGTCGTTGAGCGCCAGGTGCGCCTTGTCGACAAAGAGCGACACCAGCTGCTCGTGGCTCAAGCCCAGCGCGGTGCAGTCGAGCCACACCAGATAGGAGGCCTGTGGCTTGACGGCGACGATGCCGTCGAGGTGCTGGCGGCAATAGGCGGCAACATAGTCGACATTGGCCTCGATGTAGTGCAGGCACTGTTCCAGCCAGGGCTCGCCACAGGTGTAGGCAGCCTCGGTGGCCAGCGTGGCCACCATGGTGGGCGAGTTGAGCTCGTTGGTGCCAAGCCAGTTGTAGAAGGGCTTGCGCAAGTCGGGATTCTTGACCACGCACCACGACGACTCGAGCCCGGCGATATTGAACGTCTTGGTGGGCGCACCCAGGGTGAGGGCCACCGCAGCGGCATCGTCGCTCACGGCGGCAAAGGCGGCATGCTTGTGCCCATAGAGCATGAGGTCGCTGTGTATCTCGTCGTCGAAGACGATGACGCCGTGCTTGCGGGCCAGGCTGGCCACCTGACGCAGCACGCTGGCAGGCCAGGCAATGCCTATGGGATTGTGGGGGTTGCACAGCACCATCATGCGGGGTTCTTCTTGCTTGAAGATGCGTTCCAGGCCCTCCAGGTCCATCTCGTAGCAGCCGTTGCCGCGATTGAGCAGCGCGTTGTTGACCACGCGGCGGCCGTTGCCGGCGATGAGCCTCCTGAAGGGGTGGTATACAGGCTCTTGTATCACAACCTTGTCGCCCGGGCGGGTAAAGAAGTTCAAGGCCAGGCCGAAACCGGTGACAACGCCGGGAATGAAGGTGAGCTCGTCGCGGGTGAAGCCGAAGCCGTTGCGGCGTGCCTGCCAGTCGATGATCGACTGCCAGTAGCCTGGCGAAGGCACAGTGTAGCCATAGATGTGATTGCCCTCGATGCGGCGGCTCAGGGCCTGGGTGATGGCCGGGCACACCTCAAAGTCCATGTCGGCCACCCACAAGGGCAGCAGGTCGCTGCGGCCAAACTCCTCTTGCAAGGCGTCGTGTTTCACAGTCGCCGTGCCGCTGCGGTCGACTATCTTGTCGAAATCGTAGTTCGTCGTCATATCTCATCACATTTTTTACTATGCAAGACAAGGCCGAGCCATGCCTCACCGCGTTTCACAGCTTCTCGAGAATCCAGGCGCGGGGCACGAGCACGCGCATGTGCATGTACTCGTCGATGTGGGTCACAAAGGCCGCTGCCTGGCCCTTGTTGTCGTAGCCCTGGGCCACGACGCAATATTTCTTGTCTTTGGCAGTGTAGACGATATAGGAGTCGAAACCCTCCTTGGTGTGCAGACGG
>Ga0256406_1000576_pt1 | contig 66318 bp, 64 predicted proteins | sample RumenRJG_03DNA_FD_185986 | JGI IMG/M metagenome (GOLD analysis project Ga0256406, IMG submission 185986) | Bovine rumen microbial communities from Lethbridge, Alberta, Canada - RJG_03 | ecosystem: Host-associated > Mammals > Digestive system > Stomach > Rumen | place: Canada: Alberta | collected... | reverse complement strand
AACTTTCCGTTTTCCATCCGTTCCAGCGAAAGGATGTCGCGCCCGCCCGCATCCATCATCACTAACTTCACGTTCTGCTTGGCGTTGAGGTTGCCGTAGCGCATGACAAACTCATCGTAACAGGTATGACCTTCTTTCCGCGGATGCTCTTCGCGTCGACGTTCAGCGAACTTGCCAGCAGGTCCGTTGTCGTGGAGTGCTTGCCGCTGAGGGCGTAGACGGTGCCGGGCAGCTCCTTCTTGTCCTGCGCGTCGAGACGTTCCTCATAAGTCTTCTCCACGAATATCTCGCGCGTTATCTTTTCGTTCAGTCCCTTCTGTACCTTCTTCTCACTGAGAATGGCATTACCCTCGTTGGCTATCGGGAGAAGGAAGTAGCGCGCTATGGCTTCTGTGTTTGTGTTGTTGTCGGATGTTATGCTTACGGAGGCATCGCTGCCGTCGGCGGTGCTGACTATCTCGGCACTGAACGCTGGGTTCTGCTTCTGATATTCGCTGACGAGCTTCTCTATCAGCGGACGGGTGAACTGTGCGTTCTCAACGTTGATACGAACCGTCTGTGCGGTGGTGGCTGCCGGTATTGATATTATTGCTGCTGCAACGATTGCTCTTGCTGTCCTGAATATGTTCTTTGTCGTTTTCATCTTTCTGTCCTCTTTTAATGTTTGTCCTGCCGCCTCGTGTGTCGTGTGGAATGATTAGGCGGCAGGATTATGTTGTATATAAGCACAAGTATAAATCTTAATCCGAGTGCAAAGGTACGGAGGATTGTTTGCCCACACAATACCGACCGTGTGGTATTTCCTCTACCATAAATGTGGTATAAGGCCAGTTCCGAAAGACCGCAAAAAGAATAAAGCCGTTTACCTCTTAGGGATAAACGGCTTTATTATTAACTCTATTATTAAATTGATATAGTATCTAAAATAAATTATTTTTCGATATACTATATATTCTCCCTCACTGCTTTTTCGAGTTGTTCAAGAGCCTGCCTGAGGATAATGCGCGTTGTGGCGACATTCAGTCGCATGAAGCCGTGGCCTTCCTCCTTTCCGAACATCTCTCCGTCGTTGAGTGCCAGATGGGCCTTGTCGATGAAGAGGTCGAGGAGCTCGTCGTGGGAGAGGTTAAGGCTGCGGCAGTCGAGCCATACGAGGAACGAAGCCTGCGGACGCCAGGGGCGGATGCCGGGGATGTTCTTGCGGCAGTAGTCCTCCACGAAGCGCACGTTGTCCTCAATGTATGCCAGCATCGCGCGGCGCCAGGGCTCACCGTTTTCATAGGCGGCGACGGTGGCGATAGGTGCGAAGAGTGTGGCCTCGTCCATCTCGTTGGCCTGCAGCCAGCGGAAGAACTTGGTACGTATCTCCTCGTTCGGCACTATGCAGTAGCTGCTGATGAGTCCTGCCATGTTGAAGGTCTTGGTAGGGGCCTGGAAGGTGATACTGTTCTCGCGTGCTGCCTCGCTGACGGAAGCGAAGGGAATGTGCTTGTGTCCGAAGATGGCCATGTCGCAGTGTATCTCATCACTGATGACGAGGATATTTCTCTTTTTGCAGAAGTCGGCGAGTCTGACGAGTGTATTGCGGTCCCAGCATATTCCGGCGGGGTTGTGGGGGTTGCAGAGAATGAGGATGCGGCATTTGTCGTCGGCTATTCTTTCCAGGTTGTCGAAGTCCATCTCGTACGTGCCGTTGTTCTCACGGAGCGGGTTGAACACTACCTCGCGTCTGTTGCCCTGCGGTACGAGTCGGAAAGGATGGTACACCGGTGGCTGGATGATTACTTTCTCATCGGGCTTGGTGAAGATGTTCACTACCAGGCCAATGCCCTTGACGATGCCGGGAATGAACGACATCCACTCACGTCGTACGTTCCACTGATGGTGCTCGCGTATCCAGTTGATGATGGATGTCCAGAACTCTTCCGGCATGACAGTGTATCCGAACAGTGAATGCTCCAGGCGCTTCTTCAGTGCGTCGGTAATGAACTTTGGGGTTTCGAAGTCCATGTCGGCAACCCATAGTGGCAACAGGTCGTCGCGTCCCCATCGTGGCAGCAGGGCACCGTGCTTGAGGTCGCCGCTTCCTGAACGGTCTACGACTTTGTCGAAACAGTAGTCTACAGCTTTCTCTCCCAACTCCTCCTCGTAAAGCGGTTGTGAGTCGTTTTTTTGAGTTGTGTTGTTATCAGTCATACCAATAAGAAAAATATTATTTACAGGTTACGGTCTAGAGTGCCTGCTTGATATCCTCGAACAAGTCATCTGCGTCCTCCAGTCCTACGCTCAACCGTATCGTGGTGTCGTAGACGTCCATCTCTGCAAGGGCTTTCTTGCTGAAGTTGCCGAAGATGGTGGAGTAGGGATGTATGGCCAGCGTACGGTTGTCGAAGAGGTTTGTGGCACGGTGGATGAGTTTCAGGTTGTCGAGGAACCTGAAGCAGTCGTCCTGGCTCTTGAGGTCGAAACATATCATCGCTCCAGCCGTCTTTCCAAACTGCTTCTGGGCCAACTCGTGATAGGGATTGTCCTCCAGTCCTACGTAGTTGACGCTGACAATCTGCGGCAGCTCTCTCATTCGCTTTGCCAGCTCGAGGGCGTTGGCCGACTCCATGGCGTAGCGCGCCGAGAGTGTCTCCAGTCCTAAGGTCTGCATATAAGCGGCATGTGGTGTCATATATGCTCCGAAGTTGAAGAGCATCTCACCCTTAATGGCCTCCTTAAAGCCTTTTACGGTACCATAGTCGATGATTAGTCCACCGAGAGATGTCGCTCCACCACTGATATACTTTGTCGAAGATACCACTTCTATGTCGGCTCCTAAGTCGTGTGAGGAGAACTCCGTGAAGGGTATCACCGTCGTGTCGACGACAACCGGCACGTTGTGTCTGTGGGCGATGGTGGAGAGCGCCTTGATGTCGGCAACCTCCATCTGCGGGTTCGTGAGTATCTCCAGGAATATGCAGCAAGTGTTGCTGTCGATGCTTGTCTCCACCTCTTCGGGATTGGTGAGGTCGGCAAGGCGCGCCTCCACTCCGAAGCGTGAAAGGGTGTTTGTCAGGAGGTCAAAGGTGTTTCCGAACATGTGGTGCGACGTAACGATGTTCTTTCCCTGTGCCGAAAGTGCCATGATGGTGTTGCTTATCGCTGCCATGCCGCTGTTCATCGCTGTAACGTCCTTGGCGCCGGTCAGTGCCATGACACGGTTTTCGAAGTTCGTTACTGTTGGGTTTGCCGTGCGTGAATAGTCGGGTGAGTCTGTGCGCCCGGTGAATGCGTCGGCCATGTCCTTGGCGTTGTCGAACTCATAGGCAACGGCATTGTATACCGGCATGCTGAGCGCATTATAAGCGTCGCGGCGACAGAAAGGGGTGCTGATGGCTAATGTTCTTTTCCTCATTGAAATCCTGAATTGTAGCTTTGATATAAAAATTTATGCAAAGTTAAATCAAAATATGGAATAAACAAAACAATTCATTACAAAAAGAGAACTTTTCGTTATTGTCTTGCGTGTCTCCTCGCTGCGATGCTTGCTTTCATCCGGTTGTAGGTATATTGCAGGAGCAGTGGAACTCCGACTCCGGCAATCGTGTAAGGAATCCAGAACAGGTCGTCGGCGTGTTCGTGGATAGTCATGTGGCATCCTATCTCACCCCATGGCAAATCATAGTACATTATCTTCAACATGCTTACGAGCTTGTATGCGGAGATGTGCAGAATAAAGACTATCAACGTGTTGTCGCCGCAGAAAATGAGAAAGCGCCTTATGATGTTTCTGTCGTTGAGGCCGTCGAACATGCAGCTGACCTGATATGTCAGCAGAAATCCGCATAATGCCGGCACCGGCAGTGCGAGACATTTCCCTACCGTGGCTTTGACCGACATTCCCGCAGGATTGACTATAGCGAATGCCAGCACCACAGCAAACAGCACCGCGTCTAGGAAGATGTTCCTTGGAATTTTGTTCAGCACCGGCCGCAGCAGGAAACCAATGCCAAAGAAGAAACATCCCATCAGGTCGCGGTAGCCTCCCTGAACGAGTGTCGTTATCTTTAGTCCGGAAGCACACATCCATAGGCACATCGTAAAGAGCAGGATGCTTACGCCGGTGCCGATGAATAGCGACATCCTCGTGTGCTGCAACAGCCGTCCGTGGCGTTCCATACCCTTGATGTTGTGACGGCTTACGACATCAGCCACCACGATGCCTACCTTATATAATAGGAGGTAGAGAAGTGATGCTACGAGCAGCCCGCGGAAGAACCAGAACGCTCCGGCGAGGAACTCGTCGTAGCCTCCCATGGAGAAGATGATGTTCCACAGCCGCTGTTGTGCCACCTGCCACGTGTAAGGATGTGTCACACCTCCAGCACTGTTGCCATACTGCTCATTGAGAACACCTATTTGGAACATCAGATTATGGATAACGAGGAAGAACACCGACCATTTTACGAACGGGATGTAGAGACCCTTCAGCCGTCGGCCAATGAACTTCCCCTCCTGTGTCAGGTATTTCAGGGAGAAGAAATATCCTGCGCAGATGAAGAACAGTGGCATGTGGAACTCAAAGATGAAAGAGTTCAGAAGGGAGTGGCCGTCGGTGTGTGCCACCACTACGAAGATAATGCCCAGTGCCTTGGCAATGGTTATGCGTGTGTCGCGTCTCATTTGACAGTGCTGATGATAGTGCTCAGTGTCTACGTCGATTACAGGCTCTTGGCATCGCCATCATCGTTGTCGTTGTCGTACTCGTTCCAGCGGTATCTGTTCCATTCGATATTTTCCGTCGTTACCTTTGTCATGATGTCGCCGAGCTTGACGATGGTCTGCTTCCGTATCTGCTTTGGCCATCCGGAATAGAAATAGTGGTAGTCGGTGAGCACACGTATCTCCAGCGGTACGTTAAGACTGTCGCCGATGATGCTGTCGAGCTTATTGGCCGTGGCTTCGGATAGGAACACTCCTGCCATGGTACTGGCGAGTTCCTTTGTGTCGCTTCCTGACATTGTCATCGTGGCGTTGTTGCGTATCACATAGTCGCCGTCGTGCGTCTCGGCGTCGGCAGTGTCGGCTTTCTCGTATGATACTATTGTGGTGCTCTCCACAGGGTACCCGCAGCCGTTTGCCGGTGCGTCGTTGTGTGTAAGACCGATGGTGAAACTTCTGCCATGAAGCGAGAACAGTGAAATCATGCTTGGAAACAAATCCTTAACCTCGTTCTCACTGTTCATGCCGAGCTTTATGAGGTTTATGAGATTTCTTTTCGGCATTATGGAGTCCAGGCCCGGGTGTTTCGCAAATATGACGTCAAAGAATGTCATGATGCCCGGCATCGACTCGTTGCGTATCTCGCGCCAGTTCTCCAAGTGTTCTATCTGACCGTATTCGTTGGTGGTAAACACTAATGGCTTATCTCCGCCGATAGCCATCTGGAAGCCGTACCTCAGAGAGTCCTGCTCGTTGTCGGCCTTCCATGACAGCGTCCGGTATTGCAGACGGTAGCCGTCGGATGTGGAGTCGACGACGTTGACCCGGAAGTCGTGCTCTATGCTGTTGGTCCGTGTGGTGTCGTCGTCGTTGATGACCGTCACCTGTTTCTTATAGGTGTATTCCGTCGTGTCGTTCTTGTTGAACCATGCGATGACGTTGATGGTGGTATCCTCTGAAGCTGTAATGGCATTGCTCTGTGCGGAGATGGTTATGCACGTGATGAGGAATAATAGCGATATCAGTATTCTCTTTGTCATGGATAGGTGGCTCGCGCCGGTTTTTGATTATATGCTGCAAACTTACGCAAAATTATTCAGAAACGGAACGGTTCGATAATTTTTTTACGTTGCTGACCGATAATAACTACATTGCTGAGTGGTAATAACTATCCAGTGTCTCGGAGAGGTACACTTAGTGCGCATCGAATTACATTTTCTAAAAGTGCTTTTACAACACAATTTTCATGCGATTGTCTTGCACCATTGTTGGAAAAGCATTACTTTTGCAATAAACTAAGCGAAAACTAATAAACGTAACAAATTATACATAAACAAAAACTATTATGGCAAAAGAAAACAATCAGGGACAGCAGCAGATGCAGATCTCTCTGTCGCCGGAAGTCGCCAAGGGCGTCTATTCAAATTTCCAAATTGTATCTCACGGTCCTATGGAGTTCGTCGTTGACTTCGCAAACATTCTGCCGGGTCAGCCGCAGGCTCAGGTCAACTCACGTATTATCATGACTCCGCAGGTCGCCAAGCGTCTCCTCGGTGCTCTCAACGAGAACATACAGCGCTATGAAAGTGAGTTCGGACGTATCACCGAACCTGGTGGCGGCAACGCTCCACGTACCATCGCTCCATTCGGCACACCGAAAGGCGACGCGTAATGTGTGGAACAATTAGCAATTATTCCTGTTCCGGGAGTAAGTGAAGCTATTCAAGTTCCTGAAGTTACTTATTACGTGATTAGTAATGGGATGCGTGCGGCCCCGCCAATGTAGGGGTGGGGTTTATCCCCATCCTCCAAGGACAAAGCCCCTCTAACTCCCCCCTAAAAGGGGAGAAACTAACCAGTCTTATCCCCTCCATCCACGTGCAATAGTGACTTACAGCCTCGGAGAGGCTGGCTCTTAGTAACCCCAGACTAAGCGAGCGAAGCGAGTGCAGTCTGGGGTAGGTAGATGACGGAACCTTACTCCGTGCCTCGGAGAGGTACAGACACGTAGTGTACACATATCAATTACCGACGACTTAGATCAAATCGTATCTACTGTTACACATGTTTCACACTGCGTGTCTGTACCTCTCCGAGGCACTGAGTTATCACTCTGCTATCATCCTACCCCAGGCTGCCCTCGCTTCGCTCGTTTAGCCTGGGGTTATTGAGAGTGTGCCTCTCCGAGGCACCAAGTATGGTCTGTTTGCCTTATGTCCCCAGACTGCGCTCGCTCCGCTCACTTAGTCTGGGGTTACTGAGAGTGTGCCTCTCCGAGGCACTGGGTGTAATCCCCTATCTGCTTATCTGGATGCGCTCGCTCCACGGAAACCTCTTTCACCCAATGTAGGGGTGGGGTTTATCCCCATCCTCCTTGGGTTTAAAGGTGATTTCTTTCTACATTTTAATGAAAATAGAGGGGGCCTACCTTGGAGGATGGGGATAAACCCCACCACTACATTGGATTTCCAAGCGTAAATTTTCAAGGTTTCCTTCCTATACGAGTATATTCTTTACTCGTGGAATTTTAATTGCTAACTATTAATTGTTAACTGCTAATTACTAAATACTAATTGCTAACTATTAACTGCTAATTGCTAATTGCTAATTACTAATTGCTAACTATTAACTGCTAATTGCTAATTGCTAATTACTAATTACTAATTACTAATTGCTAACTACTAACTGCTAACTTTTAAACGTCTATGTCATTCCTTCCGAAACATGAACCTGTAAAGTAAACTGACAGTTTTCCCCCTTCATATTTCCTTTATTCTGAACGACGACCAATGTCGGTGTCGTATGAGCGAAATTTGAGCGTTTTGTATATTGTTGATAATCAGTGTTTTATTTAAACGCCTATTTTTGATGACGAAATTTTGACGTTTTTTGTCCATTTTTGCTTAGAAAGTGAGGCTCACTTGCTTTGTAAGTGTAGTACATTTACGAGGTAAAACATATGCTTTTACCTTGTAAAACATATCCTTTTACACATGAGATGTAAATAAATCAGAAAATACCATCTGTTTTACCAGTTTCTGTCTTCTAGTTTGTCGAATTTCCTATACAAGTTTTTGTAATAAAGATTCAAACTCATACGATAGTTCCCCGCTTTAGAGCTGATAACTCATTCCTAAAGTCTTCAGTCTACACTCGCTTCGCTCGCTTAGTCTTGGGTTACTGAGAGTCAGCCTACGAGCTTGTGATGGTTCTTTCTTTTTCTTGTTATCGTCAGTATTGGGCAAGAGGTGCTGAGTACTTACCCTATGACGATGCTTTATAAATAAATGTTAAATATAATACCCTGTTTGGCTAACTATTGAGAACTTTTAATATATTTGCATCACTAAACCTACTTAGAATCAAAAATTAAGTTATCTGACATGAATCAAAAAATCAAAATTGCCTTCTTGGGTACAGCAATGTGCTTGAGTAGTCTCTGCTCCTATGCACAGAATACTCTTACCGGTACCATTAAGGATTCAAATGGCGAACCGTTGATTGGTGTTGCTGTCAGTGTTGATGGAAAGACACAGGCTATCACCGACATCGATGGTAATTACAGTCTGACAAACGTCTCGCCATCGTCGAAAATCTCAGTTTCTTATGTTGGCTACAAGGACCAGACTATTGTGGCCGGAAACCATTCATCGCTGAACTTCACTCTGAAGCCACAGGACAAGACTCTTGATGAGGTTGTCGTGGTCGGTTACGGAACGATGAAGCGCCGCGACCTTACTGGTGCCGTGGCATCAGTGAAGGGTGATGACCTGGCGAAGAACCCGGTGTCGAATGTCGCTGAGGCTCTGCAAGGACAGCTTCCCGGTGTCAGCGTTACCTCTCAGGATGGTCGTCCTGGTGCATCGATGAGCATCCGTGTACGTGGTGGCGGCTCTATCGTCGGCAGCAACGACCCGCTGTATGTTGTCGACGGTGTGCAGGTGTCACGTATCGACGACATCCCTGCTGACGACATCGAGAGCATCGACGTACTGAAGGATGCCGCCTCTACGGCTATCTACGGTGCGCGTGGTGCCAATGGTGTTATCCTCATCACTACAAAGAAAGCCAAGAAGGGCACGCCGACCATTAAATATAATATGTATTACCAATATAAGGAGAAACCTGACGAGCTCGACGTCATGGATCCTTATGACTATGTGCTCTGGACATGGTCGTACGCTACGGCTTACGGACAGTCCTATGGAGACAATGTCGCCAAGTACTTCGGACTCGGCTCAGCCAATGGCAACCACCTGGAGGAGTACCGCAACATGAAGACCCATAACTACATGGACGACATCAACAGTGCCTCCCATGCCTGGAACCACGACATCTCCCTCAGCGGCGGTGGCGAGCATAACACATATTATGCATCCGTGAACTACCTCTATGACAAGGGTTCCCGTCTGAACACCGGCTTCCGTCGTTGGAACGCCAACTTTAAGTTCACTCAGGACATCTCAAAGACATTGAAATGGGATTTGGACGCACGCTACAGCGAGATGCGCTTCCGTGGCGCCAAGTTCAACCTTGCCGGCAGTGCCTACACCTTCCGTCCTGTCGACACGCCGCTGGGCGAGGATGACCCGTCAGTATTCGGCAATGGCTCTACCTTCGTGGAGCAGTCGCAGAACCCGGTGGACATCATCCGCAACTATGACCAGTATAATGATATGTACCGTCTGCGTGCCAACACCGGTCTGACCTGGACTCCTGTGAAGGGACTCACAGCACGCTCAGAGCTGACCCTCGGCCGCACATGGCGCCAGCAGAAGTACTGGGACGGCGGTCATGACGAGCAGGGATACAACGAGGCCGACCTCACAAAGGCTGAAGGCTACAATGTACGGTGGGCAACAACCGTAAACTATAAGATACCTGGACTTGGCGAGAAGAACAGCCTGGATGTGCTCCTCGGTAATGAGGTGCTCGCATCGAAGACCAACACCAGCGTCATGAAGGGATACGGCTATCCAGAGGAGTTCTCTATGGAGGATGCCTTCGCACAGTTCAATATGACCGGTACCACCGACGCCAGCAAGGGCCGCGATACGTTCAGCAACACCATCGGTGAGCCTAACCACACCACCTCATGGTTTGGCCGTCTGAACTATTCTTACCTCTCGCGTTACCTCTTCACGGCTACGTTCCGTGCCGACGGTTCCTCGAAGTTCGCTCCTGACCATCACTGGGGCTACTTCCCGGCTTTCGCCGCTGCATGGCGTGTCTCTGATGAGCCGTTCATGGCAGGCACTAAGGATTGGTTGAGCAACTTGAAGCTCCGTCTCTCTTACGGTGAGTCGGGTAGCGATGATATCTCTGCCGCTATGTGGCGTGAGACATGGAAGACTTCTTCCATCAATGTTGACGGTGAGACAAAGACCATCTATGTCCCTGGCGATATGAAGGGTAACCCTGATTTGAAGTGGGAGACAACGGTGAGCCGTAACCTCGGTATCGACTTCGGTTTCCTCGACGGACGTATCAACGGTAGCTTGGACTTCTACTATAACAACACCAAGAACCTGCTGATGGTCGTCCCTGTCAACGAGGCCAGCGGATACAGCTACCAGTACCAGAATGTGGGTAAGACAGAGAACAAGGGTATTGAGCTTGCTTTCAACTACAACATCGTACGCACCAAGGACTTCAACCTCTCTCTCAACGCTACATATAACTATAACCACAATAAGGTTAAGGAACTCGTTGACGGTGTTACCGCTGACGCACAGACATGGTGGGGCTCGTCAATGCGACTGCCGCACTACGACTATATGATCCGCGTGGGCAAGCCGGTAGGTACCATCCAGGGTTACAGAGCCCTCGGCTATTACACCCTCGACGACTTCACCTATGCTAATGGCGTCTATACTCTGAAAGAGGGTGTTCCTGACATTAAGGGCATCGTCAACTATCCAGCCAACCTCTACAAGAACAACCGTCCGGCAGGACAGAATGCTTTCCCGGGAATGGTGAAGTTTGCTGATGTTACTGGTGAAGGTGTTGTCGATGACAACGATGCTACTGATATCGGTCATGTTGTTCCACAGCATACCGGTGGTTTCAATATCCTGGGCAACTGGAAGAGCATTGACTTCTCTCTCGGCTTCACATACGCTCTCGGCGGCAAGGTATACAATGCCAACGCTATGCATGATATGATGGGTAACAAGGATAATATGCTGGGTGCAAACCGCCTGGACATCGTCTCCAAGTGCTGGAAGTCATACAATGTTGATGCCAACGGCAACCTCTATCAGGTTACAGACCCTGCTGAGCTCGCTGCTCTGAACACCGGTGCCAAGTATGCGCTGCCTTACTCTGAGTACGGACTCGTATCGTCGCAGTTCGTTGAGGACGCCTCATACCTGCGCCTCCAGAACCTGACACTCGGTTACACATTCCCGAAGACATGGATGCAGAGCATCGGCCTGACGAACCTCCGCGTGTACTTCACCGCATCAAACCTCTTCGTCATTACAGGCTACAGCGGTCTCGACCCGGATGTCAACACCAATCCTAACGCCGGTAATGGAAGCAGCAAGATCTTCCCGACACCAAACTACGACTATCAGGCTTATCCTAAGACACGCTCTTACACCTTCGGCCTGAACTTAACATTCTAATTATTACAAGGAAAAGAATTCTATGAAAAAGAAATTATTATATATTGCACTCTGCGCAACTGGTGTTCTTGCAGGCACTACCTCTTGTAGTGATTACCTGGATACAAGTTCACGGTCAACGGTTGACGCAGGCTTTGTGTTCTCTAACATGACGACGGCACATGCTGCCATGGACGGAGCATATGAGGAGTTCCGCGGGTTCCTTAACTCAGGTGTCTTCGGTGATGGACTCTTCTACTCTAATGATATCGCCGGCTCCGACATAGAGCGTCATCCAGAGCCTTTCAAAAACCAGCCGGGACGACACTATCCTGAGACGTTCTATCAGAACGGTACATATACCAGCCAGTATGGCCTTCTGTCTTATCTTAAGGAGGACGGTATCTATGCCGATGCGTTCACCGTTATCAGCAAGGCCAACGCCGTCATCTCCGGTATTGAGCAGACGGATGAGTTCAAGGCTTTCGACACGCAGAAGGAACCGTCGCCGCTGAGTCAGCTCTATGGCGAGGCTGTCGCTCTGAAGGCCTCAGCATACCGTGAGCTGCTGAAGAACTGGGGCGACGTGCCTTATGCCGCCAAATACGGTGAGGTGCCGGAGAAGCTGGCATCACGGGACTCTATATATGACGTTACCCTCGCGCAGCTGCAGAAGGTGGAGCCGCTGATGTATGACCTCGGCTCTGCTCCTTACTATGACAAGTCGGCAAAGAACTATTTCTCCAAGCAGTATGTCGACGGTCTTATCGGCCGTATGGCTCTTGAGGCCGGAGGCTATCAGACCCGCCGCCACGACATTACTCCTGTCGACGGTGAGGGCAATGTACTCTCTATCGTAGCTCTTCCGGGCAGCAAGGACAACGACGACGCTACTTATGGCCGTCGCGCCGACTGGCAGAAGTTCTATGAGCTTGCGAAGACATACTTCAAGAAGGTTATCGACAACCCTGGTACTGCAAAGTTTGATGCCTCAGAGGGTGGTTTCGCCACCTTCTTCAACCAGATGCATGAGTCTGACGCTACATATGCTGACGAGTCTATCTTCGAGTCGCCGGTACAGCAGGGCGGTGGCAACGCACCACGTCCTTACTCTCTCGGACGTCCGTCGAACGGTGGCTCTAAGAACGCTTATCCGTGTAAGTCGTACAGCCAGGGCCGTATCAATCCGGCGTTCTACTATGGCATGTTCGATCCTAACGACGAGCGCCGCGACCTGGCATGCACCGTTACAGGTTCTACCGGTAAGGGTATAGAGACTCTGATACCATTCAAGCCGAACTCAAAGGCATCGGGTGGTGGTATCTCCTGCAACAAGTGGGATGAGAACCGTCAGAAGACTGTATGGACAAAGAACCAGCGTAAGTCAGGTATCAACCTCCCTTACATGCGTCTGAGCGAGATGTATCTCGGTTATGCTGAGGCTTGCGCAGCAACAGGTGATGACGCTGACGCCAAGACTTATCTGGAGAAGATCCGTAACCGCGCCTTCCCGGCCGGTAAGGCCAACACTGACGAGTTCATCCGTAAGGAGGGTTCTGTCCTGGAGGCTGTCATCGACGAGCGTGGCTTCGAGTTCGCCGGTGAGGGCGACCGCCGCTTCACTCTTATCCGTACAGGACTTATCGGTAAGAAGGTGAAGGCTATCAAGGAACTCACCGCGAAGATGATAGATGGCCTTAAGACCAACGGTTACTATACATTCGACAATGGCGAGACTATCTCCGACTATGTCTGGACAAAGCTCGTCGACGGTAAGAGCCTGATAGGACATCGTCTCATCTCTGCCGCTCCGGCAGGCGCTGACGACGGCTCCGACGCTTACGCTATACAGCATCCGGGATGGCGCGGACAGAACAACGACTGGGAGAGCTACGGACTGAACTATGGTACGTCGACTCCTAAGACCAACCTCGCCATCCGCGGTCTGTACAAACATATCGACCCGAACGGTGCTGAGGCTAAGCAGCTGGAGGCGGAAGGCTATAAGAAAGTCAACTGGGGTATAGACATCGTCAACAATGCCGATGAGTACTATAAGTATCTCTTCTATGATTACGACTATGTCTCCGCTCCTATCTACTTCTGGCCGTTCACTCCTAATACCATCACCAATGGTGGCTTCACTAATGGCTATGGCTTCAAGAACAACTAATGTCAGATAGCTATACATTATATATATATGGGAAGGGTTGCCAACACGGCAACCCTTTTCTTATGGTTAAAAAATTAGCCTATAAGTTATATTTTGTTAATTTGATTGATGCACCACTCTTTAAATTGCCTTATATTTAGGTGTATTGCCGAAAAGTTTGTACCTTTGCAGCCCGAAAAACCCTCGGAATATTATGCATTTGCTCAAGGGGGTGTAACAAGTTGATAATAAACAAAATAAATATATAAAATTAAAAAGTAAAACATCATGCCTACTATTTCACAGTTAGTAAGAAAAGGCAGAAAGGTCGTTGCCAGCAAGAGCGCCAGCCCAGCTTTGGACAATTGCCCACAGCGCCGTGGCGTGTGCGTACGTGTGTACACGACAACACCTAAGAAGCCTAATTCAGCAATGCGTAAGGTTGCACGTGTCCGTCTGACAAACCAGAAGGAAGTCAACTCATACATCCCGGGAGAGGGACACAACCTGCAGGAGCACAGCATCGTTCTTGTTCGTGGCGGTCGTGTTAAGGACCTTCCAGGTGTACGTTACCACATCGTCCGCGGTACTCTTGATACTGCCGGTGTTTCTAACCGCACTCAGCGCCGTTCCAAGTACGGAGCTAAGAAGCCGAAGAAGAAGTAAAGAGAACATCCCAACGCCAAAGGTCAACAGTCGGAGATGTCTGATGGCCTAAGGCACAAAACAACTAAAAACTTTGCACGTCAGCGTAAACACAATATCGTTTGCGGGACGAAGCTAAGCTTTGTAAAACAAGTTTTGCTGGAGAATTGTTATTAAGACAAGGTTGAGTAAATGTCCAAGAGAGGACGTTGAAGTGACAGATCAGAAAACAGCCTCCGCAAATAAAGTTTAAAATTAAAAATGAGAAAAGCAAAACCAAAGAAGCGCGTGATCCTGCCGGATCCAAAATTCAACGACCAGAAGGTCTCAAAGTTTGTTAACCACCTGATGTACGACGGTAAGAAGAGTATCTCTTACGAGATCTTCTACAAGGCACTCGACCTCGTAGGCGAGCGTATGAAGGATAACGAGAAGTCTCCTCTTGAGATTTGGAAGCAGGCTCTCGACAATATCACTCCGCAGGTGGAGGTAAAGAGCCGCCGTATCGGTGGTGCTACTTTCCAGGTTCCTACTGAAATTCGCGCTGACCGTAAGATGAGCGTAGCAATGAAGAACATGATTGCTTTCGCACGTAAGCGTGGCGGAAAGAGCATGGCTGAGAAACTTGCCGCTGAGATTCAGGATGCATTCAACAACCAGGGTGGTGCTTTCAAGCGTAAGGAGGATATGCACCGTATGGCTGAGGCTAACCGTGCTTTCGCTCACTTCAGATTCTAATAATAGCACAACAATATTAATAAGGTAAAAAGAAAATGGCAAACCGCGATTTACATTTGACTCGCAACATCGGTATCATGGCTCATATCGATGCCGGTAAGACTACCACATCTGAGCGTATCCTGTACTACACAGGTAAAACCCACAAGATTGGTGAGGTGCACGATGGAGCAGCCACAATGGACTGGATGGCCCAGGAGCAGGAGCGTGGTATCACTATCACATCTGCTGCTACAACATGTAACTGGACCTACAAAGGCAAGACATATAAGATTAACCTGATTGATACCCCGGGACACGTGGACTTCACCGCTGAGGTAGAGCGTTCTCTCCGTGTCCTCGATGGTGCTATCGCTACATACTCTGCTGCCGACGGTGTGCAGCCACAGTCTGAGACTGTATGGCGCCAGGCCGACAAGTACAACGTTCCGCGTATCGGTTATGTAAACAAGATGGACCGTTCCGGTGCTGACTTCTTCGAGACAGTGCAGCAGATGAAGGATATCCTTGGCGCACACCCAGTGCCAGTGGAAATTCCTATCGGTGCTGAGGAGAACTTCAAGGGTGTTGTTGACCTTATCAAGATGAAGGCTATCCTTTGGCACGACGAGACAATGGGTGCTGAGTATGAGGTGGACGATATTCCTGCTGACCTCGTTGACGAGGCTCAGGAGTGGCACGACAAGATGGTCGAGGCTGCTGCTGACTTCGATGACGACATCATGGAGAAGTATCTCGACGGTCAGGACATTCCTGAGGACCAGCTTATCGCTGCTCTCCGTAAGGGTACCTGCGCACTGGAGATCACTCCTATGACCCTCGGCTCTTCTTATAAGAACAAGGGTGTGCAGCCTCTGCTCGACTATACTTGTGCTTTCCTGCCTTCTCCTGAGGATACTCCGGCTATTAAGGGTACAAACCCTGATACTGGCGAAGAGGAAGACCGTAAGCCTCTTGAGAGCGAGCCGACAGCTGCGCTGGCCTTCAAGATCGCTACTGACCCGTTCATGGGCCGTCTGGTGTTCTTCCGTGTTTACTCCGGTAAGGTAACCGCCGGTTCTTATGTCTACAATCCACGTTCCGGCAAGCGCGAGCGTATCAGCCGTCTGTTCCAGATGAACTCTAACAAGGAGATACCTATGGAGTCTATCGACGCTGGTGATATCGGCGCAGGTGTAGGTTTCAAGGATATCCGTACCGGTGATACCCTCTGCGATGAGGAGCATCCGATTGTACTGGAGTCTATGACATTCCCTGACACCGTGATTTCTGTCGCTGTGGAGCCTAAGAGCCAGGCTGACGTTGCCAAGATGGACAACGGTCTTGCTAAGCTCGCTGAGGAGGACCCGACATTCAAGGTACACACCGATGAGCAGAGTGGACAGACCATCATCTCTGGTATGGGTGAGCTTCACCTCGACATCATCATCGACCGTCTGAAGCGTGAGTTCAAGGTGGAGTGCACACAGGGTAAGCCACAGGTTAACTACAAGGAGGCTATCCTCGGCACTGCTCAGAGCCGTGAGACTTATAAGAAGCAGACTGGTGGTCGCGGTAAGTTCGCTTGCATCGACGTAACAATCGGTCCTAAGGACGAGGATTACAAGGATGGCGACCTGCAGTTCATCAACAACGTCAAGGGTGGTAACATTCCTAAGGAGTTCATCCCATCTGTACAGAAGGGCTTCCAGGATTGCCTCTCTAACGGTGTCCTCGGCGGTTACCCAATGACTGGCCTTAAGGTTACTCTGAACGATGGTAGCTTCCACCCTGTTGACTCTGACCAGCTCTCATTCGAGCTCGTCGCTCACCAGGCTTTCAAGGCTCTCTGCCCGAAGGCACAGCCGGTACTCATGGAGCCTATCATGAAGGTAGAGGTTGTAACTCCTGAGGAGAGCATGGGTGATGTCATCGGTGACCTTAACAAGCGTCGTGGTCTTGTCCAGGGTATGGACGAGGCTCGCAGCGGTGCACGTATCGTAAAGGCTATGGTTCCTCTGGCTGAGATGTTCGGCTATGTTACCGCCCTGCGTACTATCACCTCTGGCCGTGCTACTTCTTCTATGGAGTATGACCACCATGCACCGGTAAGCAACAACCTGGCTAAGGAAATCCTTACTGAGGTTGGCGGACACCCGGAGCTGCTTAAGTAAGCAAAGCATTAACAGGGAGGCGCTGCCATAGCGAATGACTCTTATGGCAGCGTACCTCTTTGTAAAAACAAATATTATAAATCATAACTTTTAAACAGAAATGAGTCAGAAGATTCGTATCAAGCTGAAGAGCTACGACCATCAGCTGGTCGACAAGTCAGCAGAAAAGATTGTGAAGGCTGTGAAGGCTACAGGCGCTATCGTCAGCGGTCCTATTCCACTCCCAACACACAAGCGTATTTACACAGTAAACCGTTCTACATTCGTCAACAAGAAGAGCCGTGAGCAGTTCCAGCTCTCCGACTTCAAGCGCCTTATCGACATCTACAGCGCTTCCCCAAAGACTGTTGACGCTCTGATGAAGCTTGAGTTGCCTTCAGGTGTAGAGGTAGAAATCAAGGTCTAATTGTTTCACCATTCGCAGTCTAAAAGAATCTATAGCATCTACAGTATCTATAGCAACTATAGCATCTATAGCAACTATAGCATCTATAGAAATCTATAAAAATAACATTTAAATATTTTAATTGAAATGCCAGGATTATTAGGAAAGAAAATCGGAATGACATCCGTTTTCAGTGCCGACGGTAAGAATGTACCGTGCACTGTTATCGAAGCTGGTCCTTGTGTTGTAACCCAGGTTAAAACCGTTGAAAAGGATGGTTACAAGGCTGTTCAGTTAGGTTTCGGAGAGGCAAAGGAAAAGAGAACTTCCGCTCCTCTTAAGGGACACTTCAAGAAAGCCGGCACAACACCAAAGAAGCACTTGGCCGAGTTCAAGTTTGACGAGGAGCATAACCTCGGAGACACTATTACAGTTGATATCTTCAACGATGCACAGTTTGTCGACGTCGTCGGCACATCGAAGGGTAAAGGCTTCCAGGGTGTCGTTAAGCGTCACGGATTCGGCGGTGTAGGACAGTCTACTCACGGACAGGATGACCGCGCCCGTAAGCCGGGATCTATCGGTGCCTGCTCGTACCCTGCAAAGGTCTTCAAAGGCATGCGCATGGGCGGCCAGATGGGAGGCGACAGAGTAACTACTCAGAACCTTCAAGTGTTAAAGGTAATTCCAGAGCAGAACTTGCTCATCGTAAAGGGCTCGGTCGCTGGATGCAATGGTTCAACCGTAATAATTAATAAGTAATGGATATTAACGTATTAGATATCAAAGGTCAGGAGACCGGCCGCAAGGTAACTCTTAACGAGAATATCTTCGGTATTGAGCCTAACGACCACGTCGTTTACCTCGACGTAAAGCAGTATCTCGCTGATCAGCGTCAGGGCACTGCTAAATCGAAAGAGAGAAGTGAGCACGCTGGTTCTACACGCAAGCTCGGTCGTCAGAAAGGTGGCGGCGGCGCACGTCGCGGTGACATCAACTCACCGGTGCTCGTTGGCGGTGGACGTGTCTTCGGTCCGAAGCCACGCGATTATCGCTTCAAACTGAACAAAAAAGTAAAACTTCTTGCTCGTAAGTCAGCATTGAGCTACAAGGCAAAGGAAAACGCAATCGTTGTTGTTGAAGACTTCAATATTGAGGCTCCAAAGACAAAAGAATTCGTAAATATTGCTAAAAATCTTAAAGTTGACGGCAAGAAAGTGCTCCTCCTTTTGCCAGAAGCAAATAATAATGTATATTTGTCGGCTCGAAACCTGCAGAAGGCTGAGGTAATGCCAGCAAACCTGCTCAATACGTATAAAGTTTTGAATGCAGACGTGCTTGTCGTGACTGAGAATTCTCTGAAGGTTATTGACCAAATCTTGAACAAGTAATTTAGGAGGTAAACAGTTATGACATTCATTATAAAGCCACTGGTCACTGAGAAGATGACCAAGATCACAGAGGCAACTTCTGTGGACAAGACCGTTAAGCACAAGGGTGAGAAGAAGACCATCCCGGCTCAGCCGAAGTATGGCTTCATCGTAAAGCCTGAGGCTAACAAGCTCCAGATTCAGAAGGAGGTTGAACAGCGGTATAATGTGAAGGTTGTAGACGTTAACACAATGCGTTACTCTGGCAAGCGTTCTGCTCGCTACACAAAGAAAGGCCTTGTGAAGGGCCAGCGCAACGCCTACAAGAAAGCTTACGTCACTCTGAAGAATGGTGACACAATTGATTTTTACAGCAATCTTTAAATAAAAAATGGCAGTACGTAAATTCAACCCGACTACTCCGGGTCAAAGACACAAGGTTATTGGCACTCGCGAGGATATTACTGCATCCGTGCCAGAGAAGTCTCTCGTTTACGGTAAACGTTCTACCGGCGGCCGCAACAACACCGGCAAGATGACCATGCGCTACATCGGCGGTGGTCACAAGAAGAAGTTCCGTATCATCGACTTCAAACGAGAGAAAGATGGTGTTCCAGCTGTAGTGAAGACTATCGAGTACGATCCTAACCGTTCGGCTCGCATCGCTCTTCTGTTCTACGCTGATGGTGAAAAACGTTACATTATTGCTCCTAACGGACTGAAGGTGGGCGCAACACTGATGTCTGGTGCAGAGGCTGCACCTGAGGTCGGCAACGCCCTTCCACTTGCAAACATTCCTGTCGGTACAGTGATTCACAACATTGAGTTACGTCCGGGTCAGGGTGCACTGCTCGTCCGTTCGGCTGGTAACTTTGCTCAGCTTACTTCTCGTGAAGGCAGTTACTGTGTGATTAAACTCCCTTCTGGCGAAACTCGTCAGATTCTCTCTGCTTGTAAGGCTACTGTCGGTAGCGTAGGAAACTCTGACCACGCTCTTGAGCAGTCCGGTAAGGCTGGTCGCTCACGTTGGCTTGGACGTCGTCCTCACAACCGCGGTGTTGTTATGAACCCTGTCGATCACCCAATGGGTGGTGGTGAAGGCCGTCAGTCTGGTGGACATCCACGCTCTCGTAAGGGCTTGTACGCTAAGGGTCTCAAGACTCGCGCACCGAAGAAGCAGTCGAACAAGTACATCATTGACAGAGCTAACAAGAAGTAAACAAGTTAAGAAAGAGTAAATTATGAGTCGTTCATTAAAAAAAGGCCCTTACATTAACGTAAAGCTCGAAAAGAAAATTCTCGCCATGAACGAAAGTGGCAAGAAGAGTGTCGTTAAGACATGGGCCAGAGCTTCAATGATTTCCCCGGATTTCGTGGGTCACACTGTAGCTGTTCATAACGGAAACAAATTTATCCCTGTTTACATTACTGAGAACATGGTAGGTCACAAGCTCGGAGAGTTCAGTCCTACACGCCGCTTCGGTGGCCACTCAGGCAACAACAAGAAGTAAGCAGGCATTATCCATTAAGCAAAAAAGAACAATAATATAATGGGAGCAAGAAAACATATCAAGGCTGAAGCTCGTAAGGAGGCTAAGAAAAGCCTGTATTTCGCAAAGCTCAACGATTGCCCCTCTTCGCCAAGAAAGATGCGCTATGTTGTTGACATGGTACGCGGCATGGAGGTGAATCGTGCACTGGGTGTGCTCAGATTCTCAAAGAAAGCAGCCGCCCAGAACGTTGAGAAGCTTCTGCGCTCAGCTATTGCAAACTGGGAAACCAAAAATGATCGCAAGGCTGAGGACGGTGAACTTTATATCTCACAGGTCTTCGTTGATGGAGGCACTACTATGAAGCGTATGCGCCCTGCACCACAGGGTCGCGGCTATAGAATCCGCAAACGTTCTAACCACGTCACGCTCTTCGTTGACACCAAGCCGGTGGCTGAGGAGAAGGCTGACGCTAAAAATGATGATAAATAATAAATAGAATGGGACAGAAAGTTAATCCAATCAGCAACCGTCTGGGTATTATCCGCGGTTGGGACTCAAATTGGTTCGGTGGAAAGGACTTCGGCGATAACCTCGTCGAGGACCAGAAGATCCGCAAATACCTGAATCAGCGTCTTGAGAAGGCTCAGGTATCTCGTATCGTCATCGAGCGTACACTGAAGCTCGTCACCATTACTATTTGCACTGCCCGTCCAGGCATCGTCATCGGTAAAGGTGGTCAGGATGTTGACAAACTTAAGGAAGAACTGAAGAATCTCTTCAAGAAGGATATTCAGATTAATATCTTCGAGGTGAAGAGACCTGAGCTCGACGCAAATATCGTTGGTGAGAACATCGCTCGCCAGGTGGAGGGTAAGGTTGCTTACCGTCGTGCCATCAAGATGGCCATCGCCAACACTATGCGCGCTGGAGCCGAGGGTATCAAGGTTCAGATTACAGGTCGTCTCAACGGTGCTGAAATAGCACGTAAGGAAATGTTCAAGGAAGGCCGCACGCCATTGCACACCTTCCGCGCTGACATTGACTATTGCCAGACAGAGGCTCTGACAAAGGTCGGTCTGCTGGGCATCAAGGTTTGGATCTGCCGTGGTGAGATTTACCACAAGGTGGACTTGGCTCCAAACTTCGCTGAGCAGAAGAACAGCGGCCGTCCTAACGGCGCGCGTTCCGGCAGAGGCAACCGCAGAAGAAACAATAACCGTTAAAAGTAGAAGCTATCATGTTACAGCCAAAAAGAGTAAAATATAGAAGGCCTCAGGATGGACGTGGCAACAAAGGCAACGCCCACAGAGGCACACAGCTGGCTTTCGGCTCATTCGGCATCAAGACACTTGAGGCTAAATGGCTCGACAGCCGTCAGATTGAGGCTGCTCGTGTGGCAGTGAACCGCTACATGAACCGTCAGGGTCAGGTCTGGATCCGTATCTTCCCGGATAAGCCTATCACTCGTAAGCCTGCCGATGTCCGAATGGGTAAAGGTAAGGGTGATCCAGCAGGATGGGTAGCACCAGTTACTCCGGGTCGTATCCTCTTCGAAGTTGAGGGAGTTTCTTTCGATATCGCTAAGGAGGCTCTGCGCCTCGCAGCCCAGAAACTGCCTGTTAAGACAAAGTTTGTTGTACGTCGTGATTACGATAAAAACGCTTAAGAAAGATGAAAATTAAGGAAGTAAGAGAACTCGAGACCAAGGACTTGGTTGAGAAGATTGAGAACTCTGAGGAGGCTTTGGCTAAGATGAAGCTCAACCATCAGGTTTCTCCGCTTGAGAATCCATCACAGATTAAGGCTGCTCGTCGTGACATCGCACGTATGAAGACAGTACTTCGCCAGAGAGAACTTAACAAATAATAATGGTCCAGATGGAAACAAGAAATTTAAGAAAAGTTAGACAGGGTGTTGTTATTAGCGACAAGATGGATAAAACCATTGTTATTGCTGCTAAGTTCAAGGAGAAGCACCCTATATATGGTAAGTTCGTGCAGCACACGAAAAAGTACCATGTACATGACGAGAACAATGAGGCTCACGTAGGCGACACTGTTCAGATCATGGAGACCCGTCCTCTGTCAAAGACAAAGAGATGGAGATTAGTTCAAATTGTTGAAAAAGCTAAGTAATTATGATACAGGTAGAATCAAAACTTACAGTCGCAGACAACAGCGGCGCACGCGAGGCTAAGTGCATACGCGTACTTGGAGGAACAGGCCGTCGCTATGCAAGCGTAGGTGACGTTATCGTAGTTGCTGTACAGAACGTCATCCCATCAAGTGATTTGAAGAAGGGTGCAGTTTCGAAAGCTTTAATCGTCCGCACTAAGAAGGAAATCCGTCGTGCTGATGGCTCGTACATCCGTTTCGACGACAATGCTTGCGTATTGCTCAACAACGCTGGTGAGCTTCGCGGTAGCCGTATCTTCGGCCCGGTAGCCCGTGAGCTTCGTGCAGTCAATATGAAAGTCGTTTCCTTGGCACCAGAGGTTCTTTAATCTATAAAAAGTAAACAGAAATGGCAAAATTTCATATAAAGAAAGACGACCAGGTCATTGTTCTTGCCGGTGCTGACAAGGGCAAGACCGGTAAGGTGCTCAAGGTGCTGCGCGACGAAGAGCGTGTCATCGTTGAGGGCATTCACATGGTCTCAAAGAGCACGAAGCCGTCTGCTAAGAATCCTCAGGGAGGTATCGTAAAGCAGGAGGCTCCTATACATATTTCTAATGTCAGTTTGATCGATCCGAAGAGCGGAAAGGCAACTCGCATTCGCATTGAGCGCGATGGCAAGACCGTTAAGCGTATCGCTAAAAAATCAGGGGAGGAAATCAAGTAATGGACACAGCAGAGTTAAAGAAACAGTACAACGAGCAGATCGCTCCAGCTCTGAAGAAGCAGTTCAACTATACTTCTGCCATGCAGATTCCTGTTCTTGAGAAGATTGTCATCAATCAGGGTCTTGGCGATGCAACACAGGATAAGAAAATCATTGATGTTGCTATCAACGAGCTCACAGCTATCACTGGTCAGAAGGCAGTTGCTACTTACTCACGTAAGGATATCGCTAACTTCAAGCTCCGTAAGAAGATGCCTATCGGCGTTATGGTAACACTGCGTCGCGAGCGCATGTATGAGTTCTTAGAGAGACTCGTCCGCATCGCTCTGCCGCGTATCCGTGACTTCAAGGGTATCAATTCTAAGTTTGACGGCCGTGGAAACTACACTCTCGGTATCACCGAGCAGATTATCTTCCCGGAAATCAACATTGACCAGGTAGACCGCATCCAGGGTATGAACATTACCTTCGTTACCTCTGCAAAGACTGACGAAGAGGGTTACGCCCTGCTGAAAGCTTTCGGCCTCCCATTCAAGAACGCTAAAAACGATTAAGTGATATGGCAAAAGAATCAATGAAAGCCCGCGAGGTAAAGCGTGCCAAGATGGTCGCTCGTTACGCTGAGAAGCGCGCAGCTCTGAAGAAAGTCATTGCTACGACTAATGACCCTGCCGAGGCTTATGAGGCTGCACGCAAACTGCAGGCTATTCCAAAGAATGCAAATCCTATCCGTCTGCACAACCGTTGCAAGATTACCGGACGTCCAAAGGGGTATATCCGTCAGTTCGGTCTTTCTCGTATCCAGTTCCGTGAGATGGCTTCTAAGGGTCTCATTCCTGGAGTGAAGAAAGCCAGCTGGTAAAGCGCCTGAACCGTTAGCATTCTAGGTTTATAAAGTTTTTAAGTTATGGCAGTGGGAGCCGCAACTTAAGAACTTTAAACTCTAAACCAGAGGCTTCCGATTTAAGAGCAAAAAACTCAGAACACATTTTTTTTAATATTGTCGGGGTAGTCCCGATTAATTAAACTTTTTATATTTATGACAGATCCAATAGCAGATTATCTGACAAGACTTCGGAATGCTATCATGGCTCACCACCGCGTGGTTGAGGTTCCGGCGTCTAACTTGAAGAAGTCTATCACAAAGATCCTCTTCGAGAAAGGTTACATCCTGAACTACAAGTTCGTAGAGGATGGTCCTCAGGGTACGATCAAGATTGCACTGAAGTATGATCCAGTTACTAAGAAGAACGCTATCAAGAAGCTTCAGCGCGTTTCTACACCAGGTCTTCGCCAGTACACTGGCTACAAAGACATGCCGAGAGTTATTAACGGATTGGGTATCGCTATCATATCCACATCCAAGGGTGTAATGACAAACAAAGAGGCTGCTGCTGAGAAAGTCGGCGGAGAGGTTCTTTGCTACATTTATTAATTGGAGGATTTCGTATGTCAAGAATTGGAAAATTGCCAATTAGTATCCCTGCTGGCGTAACAGTTACGCTGAAGGATAATGTTGTTACAGTTAAGGGCCCGAAGGGCGAACTCTCTCAGAAGGTAGATCCTTCTATCATCGTTACCGTTGAGGATAACGAGATCAAGTTCGACGTTGATGAGAAGAGCCTTGTCGATGTCAAGCAGAAGCAGTCATACCACGGTCTGTATCGCGCGCTTGTAAACAATATGGTTGTAGGCGTCAGCGAAGGCTATAAGAAGACAATGGAACTCGTCGGTGTCGGTTACCGTGTGAGCAATCAGGGAAACCTCATCGAGTTCTCGCTCGGTTATACACACCCTATCTACATGCAGCTCCCTAAGGAGATTAAGGTAGAGACAAAGAGTGAGCGTAACCAGAATCCTATCATCACTCTCGAGTCGGCTGACAAGCAATTGCTCGGTCAGATTTGTGCAAAGATTCGTTCTTTCCGTATGCCTGAGCCTTATAAGGGTAAGGGTATCCTGTTCCAGGGCGAGGTTATCCGCAGAAAGTCTGGTAAGACTGCTGCAGCTAAGTAACTTTTATAATTAATTACGATTATGTCTACAAAGAAAGAACAAAGAAGACTTAAGATAAAGTTCCGCATTCGTAAGAATGTGAACGGTACTGCTGAGCGCCCACGTCTGAGCGTGTTCCGCAGTAACAAGCAGATTTATGCACAGGTCATCAACGATTTGACAGGTAAGACTCTTGCTTCGGCTTCATCACTCGGTCTTGAGAAGCTGCCGAAGATAGAGCAGGCTAAGAAGGTCGGCGCTCTTGTAGCTGAGAAGGCAAAGGCTGCCGGTGTGGAGAAAGTTGTTTTCGACCGTAACGGTTACCTTTACCACGGACGTGTTCAGGCTCTTGCTGATGCAGCCCGCGAGGGAGGACTTAATTTCTAAACGATTATGGCAATGAATAAAGTAAAAGTAAATAGTGACGTTGAACTGAAAGACCGTCTGGTTGCTATCAACCGTGTAACAAAGGTTACAAAGGGTGGCCGTACTTTCACATTCGCAGCCATCGTCGTTGTTGGTGACGGCAAAGGCGTTATCGGCTGGGGTCTTGGAAAGGCCGGTGAGGTTACAGCTGCCATCCAGAAAGGTACTGACGCTGCAAAGAAGAATCTCGTTAAGGTTCCTGTACTCAACGGTACTGTTCCTCACGAGATGGAGGTCCGCTTCGGTGGTGCCCAGGTTCTCATCAAGCCGGCTGCTGCCGGTACTGGTCTGAAGGCCGGTGGTGCTATGCGTGCCGTTCTTGAGAGCGCAGGCATCAAGGATGTGATTGCAAAGTCCAAGGGCTCTTCTAACCCTCACAACCTGGTGAAGGCTACTATCGCAGCTCTGAGCCAGATGCGTGATGCTTACTCTGTAGCAGGTGAGCGCGGTATCAGCATGGACAAAGTGTTTAACGGTTAATATATAGGAGAAACAAGACAATGGCAACAATTAAAGTTAAGCAGATCAAGAGCCGTATCAATGCCCCGAAGGATCAGAAGAGAACCCTCCTGGCTCTCGGCCTTCATAAGATTGGTCAGGTTGTTGAGCTTGAGGATACTCCTAGCAACCGCGGAATGGTCCGCAAGGTGTTCCACCTTGTTGAGGAAGTTAAGTAATTAATCTTTAAAGAAACTCACAATTATGAAATTAAATAATTTGAAACCGGCTGAGGGCTCTACCCATTCAAGTCGTCGTATCGGTCGTGGTCCGGGCTCTGGTCTCGGTGGCACATCAACCCGTGGACACAAGGGTGCTAAGTCTCGCTCTGGTTACAAGAAGAAGATTGGTTTCGAAGGTGGTCAGATGCCTCTGCAGCGTCGTGTTCCGAAGGCTGGATTCAAGAACATCAACCATAAGGAGTATTATCCTGTAAACCTTTCACAGCTTCAGAAACTTGCTGAGGATAAGAACCTGACAAAGATCGGACTGGCTGAGCTCAAGGAGTTCGGCGTCGTCAAGGGTCAGAAGCTCGTTAAGATTCTCGGTAACGGTGAGCTTAAGGCTAAGATCGATGTTGAGGCAAATGCCTTCTCTAAGACTGCCGAAGAGGCTATCAAGGCAGTTGGTGGTAACACAACTATAATCTAAGTAATGAAAAAGTTTATTGAGACACTGAAGAACATATGGAAGATTGAGGATCTGCGTCAGCGGATTCTCATCACCATTCTGTTTACGGCTATTTACCGTTTCGGCTCGTTCGTCGTACTTCCTGGTATAGACCCGAGCATGTTGGACAAACTGCAGTCGCAGACCGCTGGCGGCCTTATGTCGCTGTTGGATATGTTCTCCGGTGGTGCATTCTCCAATGCGTCTATCTTCGCACTCGGAATAATGCCGTACATCTCAGCTTCTATCGTTATGCAGCTCCTCGCCGTCGCTGTACCTTATTTTCAGAAGATGCAGCGCGAGGGCGAGAGCGGCCGGAAGAAGATCAACTGGTACACACGTATCCTTACAGTGGCTATCCTGTTGTTCCAGGCTCCGTCTTATCTTATCAACCTGAAGATGCAGGCCTCTCAGGCTCTGGCCTCAGGTATCAGTTGGACGGTGTTCATGATTCCGGCTACTATCATCCTTGCCGCAGGTTCAATGTTCATTCTGTGGCTTGGTGAGCGCATTACCGATAAGGGAGTAGGAAATGGAATCTCACTCATCATTATGATCGGTATCATCGCACGCTTGCCTCAGGCATTCATTCAGGAGGTCAGCAGCCGCTTTACCGCTATCACCGGTGGTGGTCTTGTGATGTTCATCGTTGAGATTGTCATTCTCTACGCTGTAGTATGTGCGTCAATCCTTCTTGTGCAAGGTACTCGCAAGGTGCCTGTTCAGTATGCCAAACGTATTGTTGGTAACAAGCAGTATGGTGGTGCTCGTCAGTATATACCGTTGAAGCTGTTCGCAGCTAATGTGATGCCTATCATCTTTGCTCAGGCACTGATGTTCATCCCACTGGCTATCGTACAGTATTCAACTGATAATGCGAGCCCTGTACTCCAGAGTCTGATGAACACAAAGAGTCTGCTGTACAATATTGTTTATGTCTTCCTTGTGATCGCATTTACATATTTCTATACGGCTATTACCATTAATCCTACTCAGATGGCTGAGGATATGAAGCGTAACAATGGTTTCATTCCGGGTGTGAAGCCGGGTAAGGACACTGCCGATTACATCGACACTGTTATGTCCCGTATCACTTTCCCAGGCTCGCTGTTTATCGCTTTCATCGCTATCATGCCAGCTCTTGCCGGACTCCTGAATGTTCAGGACGCTTTCAGCCAGTTCTTCGGTGGTACCTCACTGCTGATCCTTGTTGGTGTCGTCATTGACACTCTTCAGCAGATAGAGTCGCATTTGATGATGCGCCACTACGACGGACTTCTGAATTCTGGTCATACCCGTGGTAACGGTGGTGTTGCGGCATATTAATCTTCTTCTTTGGGATGAATATATTTCTGAAGACAGAGGATGAGATTGAATTGATGCGTAAGGCCAATCTGCTTGTTGGTAAAACGCTTGCAGAGGTTGGCCGTCATATAAAGCCAGGTGTAACGACCCTCCAGTTGGATAAGGTTGCTGAGGAGTTTATCCGAGACAACGGGGCTGTCCCTTCTTTCAAGGGATGTCCTAATCCAAATGGAGGGCCTTTCCCCGGAAGTATATGCACTTCTCTCGATGCGATAGTTGTGCATGGCATTCCGAACTCTAAGTGCGTTCTTAAGGAGGGAGAGATAATCTCCATAGATTGTGGATGCGTTCTCGATGGTTTTAACGGTGATTCTTGCTACACTTTTTGTGTCGGTGAGGTAGTTCCAGAAGTTAAAGACCTTCTTCGCACTACTAAAGAGGCACTTTATAAGGGAATAGAGGCAGCACAGGCGGGGCATCATCTTGGTGATATCGGTCATGCCGTTCAAAGTCATTGTGAGAGTCGCGGCTACGGAATAGTACGTGAGCTTGCCGGACATGGCATTGGAAGGCAGATGCACGAGGACCCTCCGGTCTTCAACTATGGCAAACCTGGTGGGGGCTTAATGCTAAAGTCAGGAATGTGTATTGCAATAGAGCCGATGGTTACAATGGGTGATCCCAAGGTGTGGATGCTTCGTGACAAATGGCAGATAATAACACGCGATATGAAGCCGGCCGCTCATTTTGAGCATACTATAGCCATTAGGGATGGTAAGGCTGATATCTTATCTTCTTTCGAAGAAGTTGAACAACTGGAAGGTCAGAACTTTTAAACAAACAGGTTTATATATATGTCAAAACAAGACGTTATTGAACAGGACGGAACAATCGTAGAGTCGCTCTCTAACGCAATGTTCCGCGTTGAACTGGAAAATGGTGTTGATATCACAGCACATATTTCCGGCAAGATGAGAATGCACTACATCAAGATACTTCCCGGCGATAAGGTGAAGGTCGAGATGAGTCCATATGACTTGACAAAAGGCAGAATAGTTTTCAGATACAAATAAATAGATTGGATTCACTATGAAGACAAGAGCATCATTAAAGAAACGCACACCGGACTGCAAGATCGTTCGTCGTAAGGGCCGTCTGTTCGTTATCAACAAGAAGAACCCTAAGTACAAGATGCGTCAGGGCTAAAATCGTTAAAAAACTGTAAAGGATTAGGCATAATTCAATTATTATGCTTATCTTTGCATGCTTTTTAGCGAAAATTAAACGTTTAAGTATTTTATATTTACATTTTTAATCAATGGCAATAAGAATTGTTGGAGTAGATTTGCCCCAGAACAAGCGTGGCGAAATCGCATTGACCTACATCTATGGTATAGGTCGAAGTAGTTCAGCAAAGATATTGGACAAGGCCGGCGTGAGCCGTGACTTGAAGGTCAGCGAATGGTCTGATGACCAGGCTGCCAAGATCCGTGAAATTATCGGCGCTGAATTCAAAGTAGAAGGTGATCTCCGTTCAGAGATTCAGATGAACATCAAGCGCCTTATGGACATAGGCTGCTATCGTGGTATCAGACATCGTAATGGTCTTCCTGTTCGCGGTCAGAGTACTAAGAACAATGCTCGTACCCGTAAGGGAAAGAAGAAGACTGTTGCTAATAAGAAGAAGGCTACTAAGTAATCTCGGAGGAAATTAATTATGGCAAAGAAAACAACAGCATCTAATAAGAAAAGAAATGTAAGAGTTGACGCTGTAGGTCAGCTGCACGTTCACAGCTCTTTCAACAATATCATTGTATCTTTGGCAAACAGCGAGGGTCAGGTTATTTCTTGGTCTTCAGCTGGTAAGATGGGATTCCGTGGTTCTAAGAAGAACACTCCGTACGCAGCTCAGATGGCTGCTGAGGACTGCGCAAAGGTTGCCTTCGAGCTTGGTCTCCGTAAGGTAAAGGCTTTTGTAAAGGGTCCGGGTAATGGTCGTGAGAGTGCCATTCGTGCCGTCAATGCTTCTGGAATCCAGGTAACTGAGATTGTCGACGTTACACCGCTTCCACATAACGGTTGTCGTCCTCCAAAGCGTCGTCGTGTATAATTCCATCTTTAGAACATTTATTTTAAGATTACATTAAATTATGGCAAGATACATAGGTCCAAAATCAAGAATTGCACGCCGTTTTGGTGAGCCAATCTTCGGCGCTGACAAGGTTCTGTCTAAGCGTAACTTCCCTCCAGGGCAGCAGGGCAACAATCGTCGCCGCAAGCAGTCTGAGTATGGTGCACAGCTCGCAGAGAAGCAGAAGGCTAAGTACACCTACGGCGTTCTGGAGCGTCAGTTCCGCAACCTTTTCGATGCAGCAGCTAAGGCCGACGGTATTACTGGTGAGGTTCTTCTTCAGAGCCTTGAGAGCCGTCTGGATAACGTAGTGTTCCGTCTTGGTATCGCTCCAACACGTGCCGCTGCTCGTCAGCTTGTAGGCCACAAGCACATTGTTGTCAACGGACAGGTAGTAAACATTCCTTCATATCAGGTTAAGCCGGGTGATGTCGTTGGTGTACGTGAGAAGGCTAAGTCTCTCGAGGTCATCGAGGCAGCGCTTGCAGGTTTCAACCACAGCAAGTATCCTTGGCTGGAGTGGGACGAGAACACCAAGAGTGGTAAGTTCCTTCACAAGCCAGACCGTGCTGACATTCCTGAGAACATTAAGGAGCAGTTAATCGTTGAGTTGTACTCTAAACAATAAAAATCATTAAATTAATGGCGATATTAGCATTTCAAAAACCTGATAAAGTAGTGATGGTGGAGGCTAACGACCACTACGGAAAGTTTGAGTTCCGCCCTCTCGAGCCCGGTTTCGGTGTTACCATTGGTAATGCCCTGCGCCGTATCCTTCTTTCATCGCTTGAAGGTTTCGCTATCAACACCATCCGTATAGCTGGTGTTGAGCACGAATTCTCTTCAGTGCCGGGTGTTAAGGAGGATGTCACGAACATCATCTTGAATCTCAAGCAAGTTCGATTCAAGCAAGTAGTAGAAGAATTCGAGAATGAGAAAGTTAGTATCACCGTTGAGAACACTACCGAGTTCAAAGCTGGTGATCTTAACAAGTATTTGACTGGATTTGAAGTGTTAAACCCTGATTTGGTGATTTGTCATTTAGATTCAAAGGCTTCAATGCAGATTGACCTTACCATCAACAAGGGACGTGGCTACGTCATTGCTGATGAGAACCGTCAGTTTTGCACTGATGTTAATGTACTCCCAATCGATTCTATCTACACCCCTATCCGTAACGTAAAATATTCAGTTGAGCCGTATCGTGTCGAACAGAAGACCGACTACGACAAACTGGTTATTGAAGTAACTACAGATGGTTCCATCCATCCGAAGGACGCGCTGAAAGAGGCTGCTAAAATCCTCATCTATCACTTCATGCTGTTCTCTGATGAGAAGATTACTCTCGAGAATCCTGACCAGGAGAACAACCAGGAGTTTGATGAGGAGGTACTACACATGCGTCAGCTCTTGAAGACCAAGCTCACAGACCTCAATCTGAGTGTCCGTGCACTTAATTGTCTTAAGGCTGCTGATGTCGAGACCCTTGGTGATCTTGTACAGTACAATAAGACAGACCTTCTTAAGTTCCGTAATTTCGGTAAGAAATCGCTTTCTGAGCTTGATGATTTGCTCGAGAGTCTGAATCTGTCGTTTGGAACCGATATTTCAAAGTATAAATTTGATGAGAAGTAACTCTCTTTAGAGAAAGTGCTTTTCGAAAGAGAAAACAAAAATGAGACACAACAAGAAATTCAACCATCTGGGTCGTACTGCTGACCATCGCGCAGCCCTGCTTTCTAACTTGGCTTGCTCGCTGATTGAGCACAAAAGAATCACTACGACCCTCGCAAAGGCTAAGGCACTGAAGAAGTATGTCGAGCCACTGATTACAAAGGCCAAGAACGATACGACCAATTCCCGTCGTGTTGTCTTCCGTTACCTCCAGAACAAAGAGGCTATTAAGGAGCTCTTTGGAAACGTCGTAACTAAGGTTGGTGACCGTCCAGGCGGTTACACACGTGTAATCAAGCTTGGTGTTCGTCAGGGTGATGCAGCTCAGATTGCTTTCATCGAGCTTGTAGACTTCGATGAGAACATGGCTAAGACTCCTAAGGCAGAGAAAAAGACTCGCCGTAGCCGTCGTGGTGGCAAGAAAGCTGCAGAGGCAGTTGCTGAGGCACCAAAGGCTGAGGATGCAGCAGAGGCACCAAAGGCTGAAGAGAATAAGGCTGAATAATTCATATTCTCAATTAATATTAAGGCTTCCATATTCGTTTATGGAAGCCTTTTTTGTAATCATAAAGCTTTTTACCCTCGTGTTGGTGGAGTTTAGGAATCTCGTGTCATCGTAGTGCGCGACGGTGTAAAGGTTCTGAAGAAATAAACGAGAGAGTTTATAAACTAAAGAGGTTTTCGTGTTGGCCTGAAGGAATGGAAGGTCAATACGAAAACCTCTTTAATTAGCTAGTGTAGTGTCCTGACCAAAAATAACACTTTGTATTTTTTGTTCCTAGTCTGATACTTCATCATAAAGTCCAATTCTTCTTACTAAACCAGTAAAGGGAAGCAAGCTATTTCTGTCAATTTAGGGTGGGACTTACCTCCATCTTTCAAGGAGAGCCCCTCTATCTCCCCTAAAAGGAGAGATAGAAATACCTCTAAAACCTAGGAGGATAGAGATACCCCCCTAGATGGTTATTCCTTCTTGTCGGCGATAGCCTGTTTAATCTTTGTCTCCAGTTCCTCAGCGAGCTCAGGGTTGTCTTTTATCATAGCCTTGGTGGCCTCGCGGCCCTGCGCCAGCTTCGTACCGTTATACGAGAACCAGCTTCCCGACTTTTGGATGATGTTGTATTCCGCTCCGAGGTCAACGATTTCTCCGGCGTGGTTGATACCCTCACCGAAGGTTATCTCGAACTCCGCCTTGCGGAAAGGAGGTGCGACCTTGTTCTTCACTACCTTCACGCGGACGTTGTTACCGAGGATCTGGTCTCCGTTCTTCACCTGTGTGGTCTTTCTGATGTCTATGCGTACAGAGGCGTAGAACTTCAGAGCGTTACCACCTGTTGTCGTCTCCGGGTTTCCAAACATGATACCAATCTTCTCACGCAACTGGTTGATGAAGATGCAGCATGTGTTTGTCTTCGAGATGGTCGATGTCAGCTTTCTCAGTGCCTGCGACATCAGTCGTGCCTGCAGTCCTACCACCGAGTCGCCCATCTCGCCTTCTATCTCTTTCTTCGGCGTCAGAGCTGCCACGGAGTCGACGACGAGGATGTCTATCGCGCTCGACCTTATCAGCTGGTCGGCGATTTCGAGAGCCTGCTCACCGTTGTCCGGCTGCGAAATCCACAGGTTGTCGACGTCCACTCCGAGCTTCTGCGCATAGAAGCGGTCGAAGGCATGCTCTGCGTCGATGAAAGCTGCGATGCCACCGCGCTTCTGTGCCTCCGCGATAGCGTGGATGGCCAGCGTGGTCTTACCGGAGCTCTCCGGTCCGTATATCTCTATTATCCTGCCGCGTGGGTATCCTCCCACGCCGAGTGCAGCGTCAAGGCCTATGCTGCCGGTGGGGATGACATCTACATCCTCCACGTGCTCATCGCCCATGCGCATGATGCTACCTTTACCAAAGTCTTTTTCTATCTTTGACATGGCAGCCTGCAGGGCTTGCAGCTTTCCTGCCTGCTGCTTCTTTGCCTCGTCGGCGTCTTCTTTCTTTGCCATAGTTGCTTGTTTTTTTGCCCCAGTGATGAGGCGGGTTGTTATTATTGATAGGGGGGACGTCGCGGAGCGACGTCGTACTCAACGGGGAGCGTGGGAGCTGGCGGCGCGGGAGCTGGGAACGCGGGGGTGTGGGAGCGCGGAAGCTGGGGGCGCGGGGAGCGCGCAAGGGTTAGAGCTCCAGGTCGATGTCGCGGAGCTCGTGCCAGGGAAGTCCCTGCTTGTTGAGTACATCGAGGAATGGATCCGGATCGAAGTCCTCTACGTTCCATACACCCGGCTTGCTCCATAGTCCCTTGAAGAACATCATCGCTCCGGCCATTGCCGGTACACCGGTGGTGTAGCTGACGCCCTGCATGCCCGTCTCCTTGAAAGCATCCTGATGACGGCAGTTGTTATATATATAATATGTGTGTTCCTTGCCGTCCTTCGTTCCACGAATGCGGCAGCCTATTGATGTCTCGCCGTCGTAGTTAGAGCCGAGGTCCTGCGGGTTGGGCAGTACCGCCTTGAGGAACTGCAGCGGTATGATGTCCACCTTGACAGTCTTTGTCGGGTCGTCGTGAAGTGGTGCCTCGTAGGTGACAGGGTCTATGCGACTCATCCCGAGGTTCTGTATGCAGTCGAGGTATGTGAGATACTGCTGTCCGAAGGTCATCCAGAAGCGTGCGCGCTTTATGGTAGGATAGTTCTTCACGAGCGATTCCAGTTCCTCGTGGTGCATCAGGTAGCTCTCGCGCGGTCCGATGTTAGGGTAGGTGAGGCTCTTGTGTATCTCCAGCGGCTCTGTCTCTATCCACTTGCCGTTCTCGTAGTAGAGTCCTTTCTGTGTTATCTCACGGATGTTTATCTCCGGATTGAAGTTTGTTGCGAAGGCGTGGTGGTGGTTACCGGCATTGCAGTCTACAATATCGAGGTCGTGTATCTCGTCGAACTCATGCTTTGCGGCGTAGGCGGTGTATGCCTGTGACACTCCCGGGTCGAAGCCACATCCGAGTATTGCCGTCAGTCCGGCCTTCTCAAATTTCTCCTTGTATGCCCACTGCCAGGAGTATTCGAAGTGAGCCTCGTCCTTTGGCTCGTAGTTGGCAGTGTCCTCATAGTTGCATCCGCATGCCAGGCAAGCGTCCATGATGGTAAGGTCCTGGTACGGCAGCGCAAGGTTGAGGACGAGGTCCGGCTTAAACTCGTTGAAGAGCTTCTTCAGCTGCTCCACGTCGTCGGCGTCGACTTCAGCGGTCTTGATGTCCATCTTATAGCCTTTAGCGTGTATGGCCTCTACGAGCTTGTCGCATTTAGCCTTGTGATGGCTGGCAATCATAAACTCCGTGAAGACGTCCTGGTTCTGGACTATCTTAAAAGCGGCTACCGTGGCCACGCCGCCGGCGCCAATCATTAATATTCTTCCCATTATCTTATTTTTTTATCAATTTCCTTTTGTGTTATTCCCATCGCGTTCATGAGCGAGTATCCCAGTATCTGCTGTCGGAAGTTGCCGCCCGGCATGGGCTGCATGGCGAAGAGTGTAATGTGCTTCTCTTCGTCGTCGACGCGGTTTAGCGTTGTGGTAAGCGTCTGCCAGATGTCGGTCTGCTCTGAGTCGGGGACGACCATTATCCTCCTCACCTCCTTGTGTCCGAGGATTATGCCGAGGATGTCCATGATGATACCTTCCTTGTCGCTTGTTCCGTCGCCGGCGGCAATGGTGTTGACGATGAACTCCCCGAGCCTCTCGTCGCGGAACGCCTTTCCGTTGAGCTCCTTGCCATAGTCGGCCGGTGCGAAGTTTTGCAACTTTCCCTTGCCCTTGTCGTGCAGGAGTACTATCTGTGTCTCGTGGTCTCCCTCTCTCAGTCCTCCGTCGAGAGCTATGTCCATGGCCCACCGGCTCATGTCGGCCGCCGGTATGCGCCTGTCAAGCATTCTCTCAAAGTTGACTATAAGGTCGAAGGCCACACGGTCTATGTAGTCGGCATCAGCAATGATGACGTTCTCCGACCAGTGTATGTTGTCTATCTGTTGTTGATTCATCGATTTGTGGGTGGATTTAGTCATGCAAAGATACCATTTAATATTCTAAAAGCCAAAAATAGATGCGTAAATGTAAAATAAAAAAGTTTAATGTGCGTTTTATTAGGGAAATGTCAAAAAAAGAACGTACCGACAGTTATTCGCATATCCTCAAGTATACCGGTCTTTTTGGTGGTGTGCAGGCTTTGAGCATTGGCGTGGCGCTGGTGCGCAATAAGCTCGTTTCCCTTATCCTTGGACCGGGTGGTATGGGCCTTGTCTCACTGTTCAATTCCACTGTGAGCCTTGTCTCTGATGCCTCCAGCTTCGGCATAGGCATCAGTGCCGTCCAGAAGATATCGAAGGCCTATGATGAAGGCGACACGGATGGTATCGTCCATTCTGTCAGCACTATCCGCTACTGGAGTTCCATTCTGGCATTGCTGGGCACCATGCTGTGCATTATCCTCAGCCCGTTTCTCAGTTGGTTCACATTCTCCTGGAACGGACACACCCTTCACTTTATCTGTCTCTCGCCAATCGTGGGCCTCACGATTCTATCTTTGGGCGAGACGGCGATAATCAAAGCCTTGCGCAAGCTCCGCCGTCTGGCCATGGTGTCGTTCTACAATATTGTAGGTGCCCTTATTGTCTCCGTTCCTATCTATTATTTCTGGGGCACCAAGGGCATTGTACCCACGCTGGTGCTTATGTCTCTCATCCAGTTTCTGCTCACTGCCCACGTATCCTACAGCCTATGTCCTTTTCGCTGGAATTTCTCCAGGGCCCTTTTCCACGACGGACTAGGGATGATAAAGCTCGGAATGGCGTTCGTCGTGGCGGGAATATTTACTTCGGGCACCGACTTCTTGATACGAAGCTATATCAATAACGTGGTCGGACTGGATATGGTAGGCCTGTACAATGCCGGTATCATGATGACGCTGACCTATGTCGGCATGGTGTTCTCGGCGATGGATACCGACTATTTCCCCCGTCTGTCGGGAATAAAGAATTTAGGTGTGACGTTCAATACCACCGTCAACAGGCAGATAGAAATGATGTTCCTCCTCGTGTCCCCTATGTTGGTGGCTTTCATCATCTTTCTGCCCGTTATCCTGCCGCTCCTTTACAGTGGAAAGTTTCTGCCTGTGTTGGGCATGTCGCAGGTGGTGGTCCTGGCAATGTACTTCCGTGCCTTGGAAATTCCGATAGAGTATATTACCCTTGCCCGTGGCGACTCCAAGTCGTATCTTCTCATCCAGGGTATCTATGCCATCCTTTTCGTCGGTCTGGTCATCCTCGGTTTCAACTGCTTGGGTCTTGTTGGCGCCGGTGTCGGCGTGACGTTCACCACCGTTATTTATTTTGTTTTCATGCTTTTCTTTGCCCGGTCGAGATATGGTTTCCATTTGTCTTCCAGCGTCGGCGTGTATATAGCGGTTCAATTGCCGTTGGGGCTTCTGGCCTATGCCGTTACCTTCATTCATAATCCGTTCGTCTACTGGTCCTTGGGGCTCGTCCTGTCTGCTGTCAGCACGGCTATAAGCTTGAATATCATCCGTAATAGGACTAATTTATGGGAGAATTTCCGCGAAAGATTTAAGTCGAAACTTCCGAAGCGCGGGAAATGAGCCGTGTTGGAAATCATTTGTAATTATACCGTAATCTGTTTTGCTTCTTCTGTACTGATTATGAAACGGGAATGAAATAAATTGTAAAGAATGAATTCAGATTATGAATAATTTCGTACCTTTGCACCCGTTATAACAAACATACCAATGGTATACAAATACGACTTTCTAATTATCGGTTCAGGAATAGCCGGTATGAGTTATGCCCTTAAAGTTGCTCGTGCGCATAAGGGCAAGATATGCATGATTTGCAAGACTACGCTCGATGAGGCCAACACACGTTTTGCCCAGGGCGGCGTGGCATCGGTTACCAACCTTGCCGTTGACAACTTCGAGAAACATATCCAGGACACAATGATAGCCGGCGACTATATCTCCGACCGTAAGGCCGTGGAGCAAGTCGTACGCAACGCTCCTGCACAGATAAAGGAACTGGTGAGCTGGGGTACCAATTTCGACAAGAAGGGCGACGGCACCTATGACCTGCACCGTGAGGGCGGGCACTCGGAGTTCCGTATCCTGCACCACGCCGACGACACCGGCGCCGAGATACAGCGTGCGCTGATGGCTGCTGTCAGGTCGCATCCCGACATAGAGATTAAGGAGAACCACTTCGCCGTGGAGATTATCACCCAGCACCACCTCGGCATGGAGGTAACACGCCGCACACCGGACATAGAATGCTACGGCGCCTATGTGCTGAACCCGGAGGGAAAGGTCGACACCTATCTGAGCAAGGTAACGCTGATGTGCACTGGTGGCTGTGGCGCGGTGTACCAAACGACGACCAATCCTATCATCGCCACCGGCGACGGTGAGGCTATGGTCTACCGTGCCAAGGGAACGGTGAAGGACATGGAGTTCGTTCAGTTCCATCCTACGAGTCTCTATCATCCCGGTGAGACACACCCCGCTTACCTCATCACGGAGGCTATGCGCGGTTATGGCGGCATACTGAAGTTGCCTACCGGTGAGACATTCATGGAGAACTACGACCCCCGTCTGTCGCTGGCTCCGCGCGACATCGTAGCGCGTGCCATCGACAAGGAGATGAAGAAGCACGGACTGACACATGTCTGCCTCGACGTTACACATAAGGACCCGGAGGAGACGAAGCACCACTTCCCGAACATCTACCAGAAGTGTCTGTCGATAGGTATCGACATCACCAAGGAGATGATACCTGTCCGTCCTGCGGCCCATTACATGTGCGGCGGCATCAAGGTGGACCTCGACGGCCAGTCGTCCATCCATCGTTTGTATGCTGTCGGCGAGTGCTCCTGTACCGGACTTCATGGCGGTAACCGCCTGGCCAGCAACTCGCTCATAGAGGCTGTCGTCTATGCCGACGCTGCCGCAAAGCACTCGTTGAGTGTTGTCGATGACTATTCGTTCAATACCGCGGTGCCGGAATGGAACGATGAGGGCACGATGACCAATGAGGAGAAGGTGCTCATCACACAGAGTGTTAAGGAGGTCGGAGAGATAATGTCTAACTATGTCGGTATCGTCCGGTCGGACCTTCGTCTGAAGCGCGCCTGGGACCGCCTCGACCTGCTCTATGAGGAGACGGAAGCCCTCTTCAAGCGTGTGAAAGCTACACGTGATATCTGTGAGCTCCGCAACATGATTAATGTGGGCTACCTTATCACCCGTCAGGCCATAGAGCGGAAAGAGAGCCGCGGACTGCACTATACCATCGACTATCCCGTTCATGCCTACGACAAGAAGAACGGATAGAAGAGCATTGGAAAGAAAGAAGCATGTCGCCGCTGAGGTGATGTGAAGAGAATAAGAATCCCCGTGTCGGCATCATGATGCCTGGCGCGGGGATTTTATGTTATGTAATGTCTGAAGAATTTCGTACCTTTGCACGCAATTATGAAACTATCACGCAAAATAATTATATTCGCAGGTGCCGTGATGCTTGCTGCCTGCGGCGCCTCAAGGAAGATGGTGACACCTCCTGCCGTGGTCGTCGACAGCCGTCCTGCCACTGCTGACACCATTGCCGAAAACCGTGAGCTGGTGAGCGACACCGTGGCTATAGACACCGTCTATGCCGATACCATAAACGCCGACTCCATTCCGTTTATCAAGGCTACCTCGTCATGGAAACGGGATATCCGTGAGGGTATAGACGACATCCTGGAGAGCTCCCTGCTGAAGACATCGGTCTGCGGACTGGAAGTATGGGACCTGGACGACGATATCAGTCTCTACCGGCATGATGAGATGCAGAGAATGAGGCCGGCGTCGACGCTGAAGACCATTACCGCCATCACAGCACTTGAGGAACTCGGCACCGACTACCACTTCTCAACACGGGTGTGCTATGACGGTACGGAACCCGACAGCGTGCATGTCTGGCATGGCAACCTCTATGTCGTCGGAGGCATGGATCCAAGGCTGTCTTCCGCAGACATATCACGTATGGCCGACGACATTAGAAAACTTGGTGTGGACAGCATCACCGGTTGCATATATGCTGACCAGAGCTTTAAGGATGGAAAGAAATGGGGTGCCGGCTGGTGCTGGGATGATGACGACAACCCGTTGCTCCTGCCGTTGAAATATAACAACAAGGATGCGTTCATCGATGCCTTTATCAGCAGACTGCGGCAGAAGGGAATATATGTCGACGGATGTCAGGGGACGAAGGCCGTGTCCTCCGGTGCACGTGAGGTGGCATCCGTCAGCCGCTCACTGCGTGATGTGATGCGTCCCATGCTTAAGAACAGTAACAACCACTGCGCCGAGAGCGTGTTCTATGCCATGGTGCATCATGCTTATGGAAACGGTGCGACGGCACATCAGGGACAGACCATGGTGCGCCGGGCGATGATGAAAGCGGGTGTCGACAATGCGTCGAGCTACGACATCGTCGACGGCTCCGGTCTCTCACTCTACGATTATGTCTCGCCGCATGCAGAGGTGATGATGCTCCGCTATGCGTGGAAGAACAAGGAGACGTATGACTTCTTCCGCCATCTCCTGCCAGTGGCTGGCAGCGACGGAACGCTCCGTAAGCGCATGCGCGGCACACGTGCCTCTGGGAATGTACATGCCAAGACCGGTACCGTTACTGGCATACGCTCCCTCTGCGGTTATCTTACGGCGTCGAACGGACACCATATAGCCTTCTCCATCATCAACCAGGGTGTCAATGGTGATGATGGCACCGCCACAGAGGCGCGTAGCTTGCAGGACAGGATATGCGAGCTGCTGGCTTCAAACCCGTAATAGGTCGCCTAAAAACGGATGCCAAAAGAAAAGAACGCACCGTTGTAATTAGGTGTTCCTTTCTTTCGGAAATTCATGAAATTGTAACCGGCGCCGACTATTGGCTCTATGCTCCTGGTATTATGGCGCGGATACCAGTAGAGTCCGGCACTGAAGGCATTGTTGCTGTAGTCCTTACTGGTTATGGAAGCGGTATAGGACGCACGGATGGCGAACTCGTCCTTATTCTTGCTGTTGGCAGGATGAATGACATAGCCTATGCCACCGCCAAGGTTCATGTATTTGTTGTAGTCCTTTACACCGCCATCCTTGGGGATTATGTAGCCAGTCCCTAATGTGGTTTGTACCGAAAAGCGTTTTGTAATCTGGAAACCTACATTGAAGTTGGCGTCTATCGGACGTAACTTCTTACATGGTGTGCCTGCTCCCAGTGTTGCCTCTACGAAAAACGGGGTAGTCGCGGATTCCTTCTCCTGTGCCTTTGTGGAAAGTGTAGCCAGGCACATCAGCGCAAATAAAATAGTTTTTCTCATAACGTGTTTAGTTTATGTTATTCGTTGATTAATATTTTACAACTGCAAAGTTACTTTGAAATATATCTACAGAAGAGTGATTAGTGTTTAATTATGTTTATTGTACGAAAGATAAATGGATGTTACGTATATATTTTTCAAAGAAGGATTAACGTGTGTTGATTTTAACGCAAGAGATACAAATTTATAAAAAAAAACAGGGCAGGAATCTTCCTGCTCTGCATTTCCTAATAATACATTTTAATGTGTCTTCGTACGTTTTGAAGAAGAGGATGTGGAGGAACCTTAAACCAGTGTTCCGACAATCTCTTCCCGTGTTCCCGGCAGCATGTCGATGACCGGGATCTCCGGCATGGTGTAGCATCCCGGAGTCAGACGCATGGAGGCGCGGGCCACGTTGACGAGCACCTGCGCGGTGAGTGCCGGGTTGTTGATGTTCATGTCGAAGGAGAAGTGCTGGTTGTGAGTCTTTCCGCTGACACCCTTGCGCGTCATGTGCACGCCATGTCCGAGGTCGTTGATTTCTGCCACGGAGTTGACGGCGAAGACGTGGAGCTCGTCGTGAGCGAAGTAGTCGTCGGCCTTCAGCTCTTTCGTTACTTCCTCAAGGGTTGCTCCAGGCTCCAGTTCTACGTAAACCATGCGGCGGTGTATGCCCTCACCGAGAGGAATGGTCATGGATAGAGCGTCTTTCACACCTTTCTTCGAGCGTGCCACGACGCTGTGTCCCATGGAACGTCCTGGCCCGAAGTTGGTGTAAGTCAGTCCCTCAGGTGCAAGGCTCTGCAGGAGTACGCGGACGATGGAGTCTGATCCTGGGTCCCATCCTGCAGAGATAACGCTCACGCGGCCAGCCTTCTTACAGTTTTCCATCTGCTTTGTGCGGTAGTCGAGGATGCTGGTGTGGATGTCGAACGAGTCAACGGTGTTTATTCCGAGTGCTACAATCTTCTCGGCGTATTCCGGGCAGAGGCGTGTCGGCGTTGCCAGTATTGCCACGTCAACGTCCTTCAGCTTCGTTATGTCGTCTACAACCTCGTATGGTGTGAGCTCCAGGGGCTTGTCCTTGTCGCCCTGGCGGCGTACGATGCCTGCTATCTCAAAGTCTTTTGCGGCCTCAAGAGCCTCTACAGAGAACTTTCCAATGTTGCCGTATCCCACTACGGCTGCTCTAATTTTCTTCATCTTTTATTGCGTTTAAGTTACTCAGCCGCAAAATTACAATAAAAGAGTTGAATGCCAAAGCGAAAGAAGATTTTTCTTTTCTCTCGTTTTTCATATGTTACGGATTGTAAGATAGCGTTGCTGCAAGTCAGTGGATAACCTACAACATTTGCCGACAAGCTATGTTCCTTGCTAACGAATATTATGCCTCATGATAAAAACGATGCGTGGAATACAATAAAAGACGGGTAGGGCCGTTTTTATATTGTATATACATTTTTAAAGTTTTATTTCTTTTTCATAATGATAGACTATATCAAGGGAGAACTGACCGAACTGCAGCCAGCACAAGCCGTAGTGGAAGCATACGGAGTGGGCTACGCGCTCAGCATTTCACTCAATACATACACAGCCATACAAGGCAAGAAAGACGTCAAGCTCTTTGTTTATGAGGCCATTGTAACAGGAGGGCGCGACGACAGTGTCACGCTCTACGGCTTCTCTACGAAGCAGGAGCGCGAGCTCTATCGCATGCTTATCAGCGTCAGTGGGGTAGGAGCCAACACAGCGAGGATGATCCTCAGTTCCCTTACCCCGGCAGAACTGTGCAATGTCATTGCCAATGCCGACGAGAAGATGCTCAAAGGCGTCAAGGGCATTGGCCTGAAGACGGCGCAGCGTATCATCGTTGACTTGAAGGATAAGATTATGGCCAGCGGCATTGCCGATGAGCTCCATGTCTCTTCGCAGGCCTCCGACGCTCCCACCGTCGATGTTGCCATTAAAGATGAGGCTGTCAGCGCACTGACAATGCTCGGCTTCTCACCAGCTCCGAGTGCAAAGGTCGTGGTGAAGATTATGACGGAGCAACCGGGACTGCCTGTGGAACAAGTTGTTAAGTTGGCGTTGAAGCAGATAAAGTAATTGAGGTTCGATAGATACATATTAATCCTTGTAGTCATGCTGGGGGCATTCGCTATGCCATCGGCAGGACAGAACCGTACCGTCAGAGACCGTCAGGGCCAGAGCCGTACGACGGCTGTGAATGGCCGGAACGGAGCTAACGGCACCGGCGGAGTGAAGAAGGATACTGCAAGGGTCAATATGCCGGACGTGATTATCGATGAGGAGGTCATTCCGGACTCTCTGTTGCATCCGCGCTGGCCGGTGCAGAGAACCACGCCGCTGACCTTCGACGACCTCAACCAGGGCTCCTACGACCTGCAGCGTCCGGAGAATATGAAGCAGACGGTGGAATATAACGACTCCCTTGATAGGTATGTCATCGGCTATAAGGTTGATGGCACCTACGTCAACGCACCTATCATGATGACGCGTGATGAGTACCGGAAGTGGAGCGAGAAACGGAGCTTCGCCGATTACTATCGTTCCAAGAACCAGGAGATACTTCAGCAGCAGGGTAAGGAGAAGTTCGATTTCACCAACATGCATTTTTCTCTTGGTCCGGCGGAGAAGATATTCGGTCCGGGCGGAGTGCGCATCCGTACCCAGGGAACGGCGGAACTGAAGTTTGGAGCGACAATAAAGAAGATTGACAACCCTTCGCTGCCTATCAGAAACCGCAGGACGACGACGATGAACTTCGACGAGAAGATAAATCTCAACGTCAATGGAAGAGTCGGCGACAAGGTTAATATGAACCTTAACTACAATACCGACGCCACCTTCGACTTCGACCAGCAGAACATGAAGTTGAAATACGATGGTAAGGAGGATGAGATTATAAAGCTCGTGGAGGCCGGTAACGTGTCGTTCCCGTCAAACAACTCTCTGGTTCGTGGTGCGTCCAGCCTCTTCGGACTGCGTACAGACATGCAGTTCGGCAAACTCAAGTTGCAGACGGTGCTGTCGCAGAAGAAGAGCGCATCGAAGAGTGTCAGCTCAAAGGGCGGTGTACAGCTCACACCGTTCGAGATTGATGTCGCTGACTATGAGGAGAACCGCCATTTCTTCCTCTCAAAGTACTTCCGGAGTCATTACGACCAGTATATGCGTACGCTGCCAAACATTATGAGCGGAGTAACGATAAACCGCGTTGAGGTGTGGACAACAAATAAGACTGGTACGACATCGAACACCAGAAATATTATCGCGCTTGCTGACCTTGGCGAAGGTGGAGCAGCAATGGTGCCTAACAACGCGGCTAATGATGTCTATGCCAATGCTTCCGGCGGTACACGCGACATTGACCAGATTAGCACAGAACTCGACGGAAAGGGCTTCGTCGGAGGTACAGACTATGAGAAGCTGCAGAGCGCACGTCTGCTCAGCCCGTCAGAGTACACAGTCAACCAGGCCCTTGGTACGATAAGCCTTAAGAGCAGTCTGCAGACAGACCAGGTGCTGGCCGTGGCCTATGAGTATACTTACGGTGGGGTGACATACCAGGTGGGTGAATTCTCCACCGACCGCACCAGCTCCAACGACGTGCTCTTCGTGAAGGCTCTGAAGAATACAAGTAACAATCCGCAGCAGAGCAACTGGGACTTGATGATGAAGAACGTATACTACCTCGCTTCCAGCGTCGAGAAGGACAAGTTCAGACTTGATGTTAAGTACCAGAGCGACTCCAACGGTGTCTACCTATCCTATATCCCTGAGGCACAGGTTAAGAGTCAGCCTATAATAAAACTTATTGGTGCCGACCGCCTCGACAACAACAACCGCACTAATTCCAACGGATACTTCGACTTCGTGGAAGGGTACACCGTCTCTAACGGCCGTGTCTTCTTCCCAATGGCGGAACCTTTCGGTGAAGGACTGCGGCGTATGCTCATACAGAACGGCGTCTCACAGAGCGTTGCCGACCGTTATGCGTTCACGGAACTCTATGACTCCACGAAGACCATAGCCAAACAGATTGCGGAGAAGGATAAGTATGAGCTTGTGGGACAGTTCCGTGGTACGTCAGCTAACGTCATATCACTCGGAGCATACAATGTTCCTCAGGGATCTGTGGTCGTTACTGCCGGTGGAGTAACGCTCACGGAAGGCTCTGACTATACCGTAGACTACAGTGCGGGAGAGGTAACGATACTCAACCAGAGCATCATCGACGCCGGGACTGCCGTCAACGTGTCGCTGGAAAGTAACACCGACTACTCGCAGCAGAGGAAAACGATGTTCGGAGTGAACTGGGAGTACGACTTTTCGAAGGATTTCCAGATTGGCGGAACGTTGCAACATCTTAGTGAGCAGTCGCTGACCACGAAGGTGGCGATGGGTGCTGAGCCGCTCAACAATACAATATGGGGTCTCAACATCAACTGGAAGAAGGAAAGCCAGTGGCTCACCAATATGCTCGACAGGCTGCCTTTCCTGCATCTCACACAGCCTTCCACCATCTCGTTCAATGCTGAGTTTGCACAGCTCATAGCCGGCAAGCCGCATGGTACGCAGGATGATGCCAGCTATCTCGATGATTTTGAGAATTCAAAGAACCCTATCGACGTGAGCCAGCCTACAAGTTGGATTATTTCCTCCGTGCCGTCAGACTTCCCTGAGCAGAAGGATAAGACGGGACTGACAAGCGGTTTCCGCCGCTCGTTGCTCGCGTGGTATAACATTGACCCGCTGTTCACAAGGAGAAGTTCCTCGCTCACACCGGCGCATATAAAAAGCGACCTCGACATGCTGTCGAATTGGTATATGCGTGAGATATATGTCAATGAACTCTACCCTAACCGTGACCAAAGCTCCTATAGTGGTGCCACCAGTACGCTACCTATTCTGAACCTCGCTTTCTATCCGTCGGAGCGCGGCCCTTATAACTTTACCACTGACCTCGATGCCAACGGACATCTCACTCACCCTGAGAAGTCGTGGGGTGGTATGATGCGTAAGCTGGACACCAACGACTTTGAGCAGGCAAACATCGAATACATAGAGTTCTGGATGCTCGACCCGTTTATCTACACCCGACAGCAGGGAGTGGCAAACCAGTACGGCGGCGACTTCTTCATAGACCTTGGAGAGGTCAGCGAGGATGTACTTCACGACGGAAAGAAGTTCTATGAGAGTGGTATGCCCGTCGATGGCTCGCAGGCATGGACCACAACACAGTGGGGACGCGTGCCGACACAGAGCGTCGTTACCTATGCCTTCGCCACCACCAAGGGCAGTCGTGAGCTTCAGGATGTCGGTTTCAACGGACTGAACGACAACGAGGAGAAGGAGTTCTATTCCAATTATGTGGAGCAGATACCGTCCGTCGTCACCAATCAGGAGGCCCGCGACTCCATCCTTGCGGACCCTGCCAACGACGACTACCACTACTTCCGTGGTGCGGACCTCGACAAGAAGCGTGCGGATATCCTTGAACGGTATAAGAGAATAAACATGCCTCAGGGCAACTCGCCTGACTCCGGCGGCTCCGGTAACCTCGATACCTCGTACAAGAGTACGCCTGATGTGGAGGATATCAACCAGGACTACACACTGAATGAATATGAGCGCTACTATCAGTACCATGTCTCCATCCGGCCGGAGGATCTCGTCGTGGGACAGAACTATATCGTCGATGAGCGGGAAGACGCGCAGACGCTGCGCAACGGAAAGACGGAGACGGTGCATTGGTACCAATTCCGCATACCGCTGAGCGACTTCGAGAAGAAGGTCGGCTCCATCAACGACTTCTCCAGTATCCGCTTCATGCGTATGTTCCTCACAGGCTTTTCCAGACCGATAGTACTTCGTTTCGCTAATCTCGATCTTGTGAGAGGAGAGTGGCGTACCTACGAGCAGAACCTCAACAATTCTGCGTCAACCTCCGGCTCTATGGTCGTCAGTGCCGTCAACATTGAGGAGAACGCAGACAAACGGCCGGTCAACTATGTGCTGCCTCCTGGCATAGACCGCGAGCAGGACCCTACACAACCGCAGCTCGTGCAGGCCAACGAGCAGGCAATGCAGATGACGGTTAACAACCTTGGCAACCAGGAGTCGAAGTGTGTCTACAAGAATACTACCGTGGACCTCCGGCAGTACAAGCGTATTCAGATGTTTGTACATGCCAATGCTTTCGAGCAGAACACCACCAACCTTAAAGACAATCAGCTGGCGGTGTTCATACGCCTCGGCTCCGACTACAAGAACAACTACTATGAGTATGAGATACCATTGAAGCTGACGCCGGAAGGCCGCTACAGCCGCTACAGCATTGAAGGGAGTCGGGCTGTATGGCCGGAAGAGAACATGCTCGATGTGCCACTGAGCATCTTCACTTCATTGAAGAAGCAACGCAATATCGCCGTTGCGCAGGGTACGGGAAGCTACAACAGGGAGTTCAGTATCTATGACGACAAGCACCCTAACGACCGCATTGCCATCATGGGTAACCCAACGCTGGGAGAGGTGAAGACGATGATTATCGGTGTGCGCAACCTCTCCGTCGACCAGAAGAGCGGTGAGGTGTGGGTCAACGAGCTACGCCTTCTCGACTACAACAACAAAGGCGGATGGGCTGCGCAGGGAAACCTGAACATGCAACTTTCCGACCTGGGAACAGTGAACGTACAGGGCCGCTACATGACTGACGGTTTCGGTGGACTGGAGGAGGGCGTCAACGAGCGATCTACTGACAATGTGGGCTCATACAGTGTTACGACAAACCTCGAGTTGGGTAAGTTCTTCCCTGACAAGGCCAGGGTGTCCATACCATTATATTATAGTGTACAGAAGGAAGAGAGCCGACCTAAGTACAATCCGCTCGACACTGACATGCTGCTCGACGACGCTCTTGACGCTGCCCAGAACAAGCAGATGCGCGACTCCATAGAGAATATCGCCGTGACAAAGCGTACCTCTACAAACTTCTCACTCTCCAACGTCCGTGTGGGTGTACAGACAAAGGGACATCCTATGCCTTACGACCCTGCCAACTTCTCAGTCTCCTACAGCCACTCCCATACCCATACCCAGGGTGAGACTACCGTGTATGAGAATGAGGACAACTGGCGTGGCGCCCTTAACTACAGCTGGTCTCCGAACTATCGCTCTTGGGAGCCGTTCCGGAAGATGATAAAGAGCCGCTCGAGATGGTTTGAGATCTTCAAGCGCTTCGGCTTCAACTATCTTCCGCAGAACCTGTCGTTCAACTCTGAGATAACACGCAGCTACTATGAGCTCCAGGAGCGCGACATGGAGTCGACGGAGAACGCCAACCTTCCTGTGACATTCAACGAGCAGTTTCTCTGGAACCGCGACTTCACGCTCCGTTGGGACTTTACGAGAAATCTGCACATGAACTTCCAGAGTGCTACCCATGCTGAGATAGAGGAGCCGTACACCGTCATCAACAAGGACCTTTATCCCGATGAGTACCATGCCTGGAAGGACTCGGTATGGAAAAGTATACGCCGTTTCGGTACACCTCTCGACTATCAGCAGAACTTCAACGCCTCATATCAGCTGCCGTTGAACCTCATCCCTGCTTTCGACTGGGTGAACGCTGATGCCAATTACACTGCGGCTTACACATGGGTGCGTGGTACAGACCTCGATGATGGTACCTCGCTGGGTAACACCATAACCACAAACCGTAACGTCAACGTCAACGGTACATTCAATCTGGAGCGCTTTTACAATCATATTCCGTTCCTGAAGAAAACCAATGACAGGTTCAACAAGAACACGCCCGTTACGCCAAGGAATAACAACCGGCAGAAGAATAAGACAAAGAAGCTAGGGGATAAGAAAAACAAGGACAACAATAACGACAAACAGAAGAAGGAGTTGCCGAAGAATAAGCGCAGCTTCGAGAAGGAGATAACCATTAAGGCCGACACCGCCATCGTCGTCTCCCACAACAAGAAAACGCGTCGCCTGACTGTTGCTGGTAAGGATGCCGCCGGTCATGCCATAAAAATAAAATGGCGGAAGGTCGATGACAACAAGATTAAGGTCTTCAACAAGTCCGACTCTACGGTACGTATGAAGATTACGGTCACACCTAAGGAACCGTTGGAAAATCAGAAGTGGTACAAGACGGCGCAGGTCATAGCCCGTGGACTGATGATGGTGCGCAATGTCAGCTTCTCTTACCGTAACCAGTACTCCATGTCCTTGCCGGGTTTCATGCCGACGGTGGGAAAAGCCTTCGGACAAAAACGCAATATGGGTGCGCTGGCTCCAGGCCTGGACTTTGCCTTCGGTGCTGTCGACGACAGCTACATCGACAAAGCACGCGACCGCGACTGGCTTCTGACCAACAACAGTGTGGCTACACCGGCCGTGACAAACAGTACCGAAGACGTACAGATACGTGCTACGCTTGAGCCTGTCAAGAATCTGAAGATTGACCTCAATGCCAGTCGCACCGAGACGAAGTCGCGCAGCATACAATATATGTATGTCGGCAATCCCACAACGCAGTCGGGACAGCTCACGATGACCACCATCTCCATTGGCTCTGCCTTTGAGTCAATGGGCAACGCCACCAACGGTTTCCACTCCAGGACCTTCGATAAGTTCGTAAACTCCCTCGACGGCTACCGTCAGCGGGTGGAGAACCAGTACCGGGGTGCTATCTATCCGCGGTCGATGGTCGGAAACTCCGGCGTGGCCTTCAACCCAGAGAAAGGAGCCGTCGACAAGTACAGCGGCGACGTGATGATACCTGCATTCATCAATGCCTACACCTCCATGCCGGGCGACAAGCTTGAGCTCTTCCCGGCCCTCACCCGTCTGCTGCCTAACTGGACAGTCCGTTACAGCGGACTGTCACGGCTGCCATGGTTCCGCGACCATTTCCAGAGCGTTACCATCAACCATGCCTACAAGAGCATCTTTGCCATCGGCTCATACCAGAGCTACAGCACATGGCAGGAGTATATGAACGGTCTGGGCTTTGTGCAGGAAGTTGCCACCGGTAATCCTATCCCAAGCTCGATGTACAATATCAGTCAGGTGAGCATCAACGAGGCGTTCTCGCCGTTGCTCGGTGTCGATATGACATTCCGCAACAACCTTACCGCAAAACTGGAATACCGCCAGACGCGTGTCGTCAATCTCAGCATGACCAGCGTACAGATTAACGAGGCTGTAAGTAAGGACTGGGTGATTGGCATGGGATATAAGGTCAACAACCTCAACCTCTTCGGACCGCGCGTGCGCCGTGTCGGCTCGCGCAACCGTAACAACAGTCAGCAGAATAACCACAATAGCAATCGCAACAATGGTGGTCTGAACCGCGACCTCAACCTGAGGCTCGACCTCAGTTATCGCAAGCAGGCCGCCATCACCCGTGATATCGCCTCGATGACGAGTGCCGCCTCGAGTGGAAACTCAGCGTTCAAGGTCTCTTTCACGGCCGATTACACCCTCTCACGGCTTGTCACCATGAGCTTCTTCTACGACCTCCAGACCAATACACCGCTTCTCTCGGCAAGCAGCTATCCTACCACGACCCATGACTTCGGCTTCAACTTCAAACTCAGTCTAACGCGGTAAGGTCCATATAAAATCTGATAATGAGGGGCGTTCCCTCATTACCACTTCAGATAGCCATATTTGTTCTTGTACCACAGTTGTACGGCATTGATGATATTCTGCCACACCACATAGGCACACGGCGCAATCACGGCCACGGGATTGAGGAAAGAGTTCATGAGCCATATGCCAACGACATTGTTCTTCTGTCCCAATGCCTGGCCTCCGTTGATACGCTCGCCCCATATTCCACCGACAACCTTACCGAGGGTGAAGAGAATTATGCAGACCACGAGCGGGAGAATAAGCAACAGGAGAAGGGCTTCTCCCGTGAGCTGTGTGCGTGTTACCATCCTTACGGCCAGTCCCATGATTATCGAAAGGTTGAAGGACCAAAGGTAGAAGGCCAGGTTCCTGCGGTTCTTGGCCCATTCCGCGACACGTGGAAGGTACTTCTTTGTCAGCAAGGCCAGTATCAGTGGCACTGCCAGCACAAGGAAGACGCGTTTCAGAACCAGTGCGAAGGCTATCCCGAACGATATCCCCGCACCTTTCTCCACCATAGGGAAGAATGACGGAATGATGATAACCGAGAAGATGTTTGCGATAATCATGTACACCGTCATCGTCGCGATGCCACCGCCCAGCTTCTCTGTCAGCACCGGCGCTGCTGCTGCCGTAGGACAGATGACGCAGATGAATACACCCTCCATGATGATTTTGGCCTCCACATCCTCCGCTGGCAGAAGCTTGATGACCAGAACTACGATGGCGGTAAGCAGCACCCTGATGCCTTGCAGCGCAAAATGCCATTTACGTGGCCGGAAGTTGTGCATGTCTATCTTGCAGAACGTGAGATAGAGCATGCAGAAAATGACGTAAGGCATGAGCCCTACCAGTTTTGGTCCCATGAAGTCGCCAACAGGTACCAGCGGCTCTACTCGTGAGAACAAAAGGTATATAATGCTGCCCACAATCAGTGAGCACAGTAATGTCCAGTCTTTTACAAATCTTATTATCCCCATAACTATACAATCGTTTAACCAGTGCAAAATTAGTTATTTTATTCCTCTAAAGCAAAGAACACCTTACATAATGTCATTAAAGGCTGTTATTTGTTGTCTTGGGATATTACTTAGCTACTCTTTCCCTCTGCCTGCCGGAAAGTAAAATTATGCTATTTTTCTTTGCTATCACTTAAAATTAGATTACCTTTGCATGGTTAATCGAACTATTTCTAATGGCAGAAGACAATAATTTCCAGCTTATTAACAGAATTAACTCACCGGCCGACCTGAGAAAACTTAAAGTCGACCAGTTACCGGAAGTTTGCCGTGAGCTGCGCCGCTTTATTGTGCGCGGCCTGAGCACTAATCCCGGTCACCTGGCCTCCAGCCTCGGTGCCATAGAGATTAGTGTGGCCTGCCATTACGTCTTCAACACCCCTGAGGACAGGCTCGTCTGGGATGTAGGCCATCAGGCTTACAGTCATAAAATCCTTACCGGACGGCGCGATAAGTTCTCAGAGAACCGCAAGCTGGGTGGCTTGCGGCCTTTCCCTTCTCCTCTTGAAAGCGAGTATGATACCTTTACCTGTGGTCATGCGAGCAATTCCATCTCAGCGGCATTAGGCATGGCCGTTGCCTCCAAGCTACAGCATAAGCACCGCCACGTGGTGGCTGTCATTGGCGACGGCGCTATGAGTGGCGGACTAGCCTATGAGGGACTCAATAATGTGTCGAGTCAACCCAATGACTTGCTGATAATCCTCAACGACAACGATATGTCCATCGACCGCGCCGTCGGTGGTATGGAGCGTTATCTTCTGAACCTCGATACCAACGAGACCTACAACCGCCTGCGCTTTAAGGCCAGCGAGTGGCTGCACGCGAAGGGAATGCTCTCCGATGAGCGCCGCAAGGGCATCATCCGTCTGAACAATGCCCTGAAGAGTGCCATCAGCCATCAGCAGAATATCTTCGAGGGTATGAACATAAGGTATTTCGGACCGTTCGACGGAAACAATATCATAGAACTTGTTCGGATACTCCGCCAGATAAAGGACATGAAAGGTCCGAAACTCCTGCACCTGCATACCGTCAAGGGTAAAGGCTATAAGCCTGCCGAGCAGAGTGCCACTATCTGGCACGCACCGGGAAAGTTCGACCCGGAAACGGGCAAGCGCATCATCGACTGCAACGACAACGGACCGCAGAAGTACCAGGATGTCTTTGGAGAGACGCTGCTGGAGCTGGCCCGGAAGAACCAGAAGATTGTCGGCGTAACGCCTGCCATGCCCACGGGAAGTTCCATGTGCATTATGATGAAAGCCATGCCGGAGCGCACCTTCGACGTGGGTATTGCCGAAGGACACGCCGTTACGTTTTCGGCAGGCATGGCCAAGGACGGACTGATGCCGTTCTGTGCCATATACAGTTCGTTTGCGCAACGCGCCTATGACAATATCATCCATGACGCGGCAATCCTCAACCTGCCGATGGTGCTATGTCTTGACCGCGCCGGACTGGTGGGTGAGGACGGGGCGACGCATCATGGTGTCTTCGATATGGCTGCGCTGCGTCCTATCCCTAACCTTACTATCGCCTCGCCGATGGATGAACGCGAGCTGCGCCGGCTGATGTTCACGGCACAGTTGCCCGGTAAAGGCACGTTCGTCATACGCTATCCGCGCGGACGTGGCTTGCTGACTGACTGGCGCTGTCCTTTGGAGGAGGTGCCGGTGGGCACCGGCCGGAAGCTGTCATACCTCAGTATGCCGGCGTCGTCAGGCAATGAGCGGCCGTCGTTCCATCGTGTGGCCGTCATCACCATCGGTCCTATAGGCAACGACGTGGAGACAGCAATGGACGAGGTGGCGAAGACGGCCGCAGAGACATCCGAGGGCACTGCTGACGATACTACGCCTCAGGCACGGTGTCTTCCTTTCGGCGAGATACAACATTATGACATCCGGTTCCTGAAGCCTTTGGACGAGAATATTCTCCATGAGGTCGGCAAGACCTTCGATACGGTGATAACCGTCGAGGACGGTGTCCGCAACGGTGGCATGGGCTCTGCAGTACTGGAGTGGATGAACGATCACGGCTATAACCCCACCGTTGTCCGCCTCGGTCTTCCCGATGAGTTTGTCGAGCAGGGCACCGTAGCCCAGCTCCGTAAACTCTGCGGTATCGACACAGAAAGTATAAAAGACACGATTGTCAGGGCGCTTGCTGGCGACCTGCCACAATCTTTCAATAGGTAAATTATATATCCTCCCATCATAAGGAGGGTTGTAGAGACATTATATCAATGAAAGTAATTATAGCTGGCGCTTCAGCCATAGGTAGTTATTTGGCAAAGTTGCTGTCAAGAAACGACTATGAGATAACGATTATAGATCAGGATGAGAATGCCCTTGAGCAACTCAACCGCAACTACGACCTGCTCACCATGGATGCCTCGTGCACCAGTCCCCGTGCTCTTCGTGAGGCACATACAGAAAAGGCCGACCTGTTCATAGCCGTTACCGCCGACCAGACTGCCAACCTCACAGCCTGCACCATGGCGCACGCCCTCGGCGCTAGGAAAACCGTTGCCAAGGTCGATGAACCGGAATATACGGAGCAGATTGACAAGGCTTTCTTTAAGGAGATGGGTGTCGACAGCGTCATCTATCCGGAGATGCTGGCTGCAAAGGACATCATTAATGGCCTGAAGATGTCGTGGGTGCGCCAGCGGTGGGACGTCCACAACGGCGAGCTTGTCATGCTGGGTATCAAGTTGCGCGAGGGCTGTGAGATTCTCAACCAGCCGCTGAAGGACATCAGCGGACCCGATGACCCGTACCATATCGTGGCCATCAAGCGCGGAACGGATACCATTATCCCTGGCGGCAACGACGACCTCAAACTCTACGACCTCGCCTACTTCATGACTACAAAGAACTATATTCCTTACATCCGTAAGATTGTAGGCAAGGAGCACTATGCCGATGTGAAGAATGTTATGGTCATGGGAGGTGGCACCACGGCGGTGCGGGCCGTGAAGATGATGCCCGAATACATGAACGTGAAGGTTATAGAGAAAGACTACAAGCGCTGCGAAGAACTCAACGAACTGCTTAGTGAGGACACTCTGGTCATCAATGGCGACGGCCGCGACATGTCGTTGCTCATTGAGGAGGGTATCCGTAACACACAGGCTTTCGTTGCTCTCACGCCAAATGCCGAGACAAATATCCTCGCCTGTCTCACAGCCAAGCGCATGGGGGTGAGAAAGACTGTGGCATCGGTGGAGAATGTCGACTATGTGAGTATGGCGGAGAGCCTCGACATCGGTACTATCATCAACAAGAAGATTACGGCTGCAAGCTACATCTACCAGATGCTCCTTGACACCAACGTCTACAATATACGCTTCCTGCCCACTGCCGATGCCGATGTGGCGGAGTTTGTGCCTACGGAAGGCTCCATGATAACGCGCAAGCCGGTGAAAGACCTTGGACTGCCGCACGGAATAACCATCGGAGGTCTTGTCCGCGACGAGAAGGGTATGCTCGTGTCGGGAAACACACAGATACAACCCGGCGACTCGGTGGTCGTCTTCGCCCATCAGATGGACTTGCGGAACCTCGAAAAGCTATTTAAGTAAAGCTATTGAATTCAGACATCCGCCGCAATGATGTTTCGTTTTTCTTCAAGGAAATGTTGAACTATAAGATTATAAGCAAGATAATAGGTTCGCTGCTGTGGCTCGAGGCAACGCTGATGATGTATTGCCTATTTGTTGCCATAGGCTATGATGGCCACGACGTATGGCCCTTTGTCTGGAGCATACTGATAACTGTCGGCGCAGGCGGACTGTTCCGGCTCTATGGTATTAAGGCTCCTGCATCGTTGGGACGCCGTGAGGCCTATTTCGTCGTTACCATTGTATGGGTGCTCTATTCGCTGTTTGGCACCCTGCCGTTCCTCTTCGACAACCCGTCGATGACGTTCACCGACGCGTTCTTCGAGACAATGTCTGGCTTCACTACTACGGGTGCCACCATCCTCGATCATCCTGAGTACTTACCCCATGGCGTCATGTTATGGCGTTCGCTGACACAGTGGATAGGCGGACTGGGCATAGTGTTCTTTACCATAGCCATCCTGCCGTCGATGGTCGGTGGTTCAGTTAAGATTTTTGCCGCTGAGGCTACCGGACCAATAAAGTCGAAACTCCAGCCACGGCTCAGCACGAGCGCAAAATGGATATGGAGCATATACCTAATCCTCACCGTCGCCTGTGTGATAAGCTACTGTCTGTGCGGCATGAGCCTCTTCGATGCTGTCAACTATGCCATGACCTCTACGGCAACGGGAGGCTTTGGCACGTCTGGCGCAAGCATTGAGGCTTTTAAGAGCCCGGCACAGGACTATGTCTGTACTGTTTTCTGCTTCCTTTCGGGTGTGAACTTCACATTATTATATATGGCTGTGGCCAAGCTGAAGATACGCAAGCTCTTTCAGAGTGCAGAATTTAAGTTCTACCTCTTCACCACTTTGGGTTTCACATTATTTATAATGCTTGAGCTCATAGCGCGCAACCACTATGACGTGGAGCATGCCTTCCGTTCCGCAGCATTCCAGGTAGTGAGCTTCATGACAACGACAGGACTCTACAATGACGACGCTTCCACGTGGCCACATGTAACATGGGTCGTCCTGGCTCTCTGCATGTTCCTAGGCGGTTGCTCTGGCAGTACCAGCGGAGGCATAAAGAGCATCCGTGGGGTGATGGTGCTGAAAGTTATCCGCAATGAGTTCACGCAGATACTCCATCCTAATGCTGTGCTGCCAATGAAGATTGACGGGGTAAACGTGTCACAGTCGAAGCGCGTAACTCTCCTGGCCTTCATCGGCCTTTACCTTACTCTGGCATTGGTTTGCGCCTTTATAATGATTGCCGCTGGCGTCGACAATACCAACGCCATCACTATCACGCTGAGTTCTCTCGGAAATGTGGGTCCTACGCTCGGTATAGAGATTGGTCCTACGATGTCGTGGGCGATACTTCCGCAGTGGGTTAAGTGGATATGTTCGTTCCTGATGCTCGTGGGACGTCTGGAGCTCTTCACCGTCCTGGTACTCTTCACCCCTGCGTTCTGGAAAGAGAACTGACGACGGGAGCCGGTTACTGCACTGAAGTCAATTGGGTTCTCGAATATGTTTTTTGAAGAAACGGCTGTATATTATTTTCGAACTCTCGCTTGATCCAAAAAGTCTGGTAATTACCTGACGCTAAGGTGATTGTAAAAGGACTACATTTACGATGTATTTTCCGTACATTTATGTCGTAAATGTGGTCCTTTTACATTGTTTTTTCCGTACACTTACAACGCGAGTGTACTACATTTAACAGAATGTCGCGATTTTTGACATTAGACTATTCTACGTGATGTTCCAGGAAATGACGTACGTCGTTCTGTAGACGGATAAATTGTTCGGAATGGCGGTAGCCCGTATTGCGGCGGAGCATGGGGATAACGCCCTCCATGCTGTGGCTGTAGCTTGCCAGCTCATTACTCCGTTGAACGTTGTGTACGGCATTGCGGTCTATCTCGTTTTCACGTTCCTTGACGAGAACCTCGCAGACTTTTTCGAGTATCGGCACCACGACATTGTCGAAGAGATGATGCCCTTGTATGAACAGATATGTCGTCTGTGGCGTAACGCCCAGTCCTTTCAGTTCATCCTTCAGCCTTTCCCAGCTCTCCTTCGCTTTGGGATTCTCGCGTTGAAGCTGCGTCACCTTTCGCCCGACCTTGTGTCTTAGGTTGTGCAGACCACGGTAGGGATTGCTGAGGCTGAAGTTGCCGGTCTCGATGACTTTGTTGAAGTCGTTGATGGTGAACTTCCCGTAGCTGTTGCGGCGGTAGAACCAGATGTTCCAGACAAAGAGTGGAAAGATGGTCTCGCTGTACTGCCGGAGATAGTCCTCGAAGTCGAAGATAATATGGTCGTTGAGGGCCACGGCAACGCTGACGTCGTGTAGACTGGGAGCGTAGCACTGGTAGTTCTCTATGGCGTAGACGTAGGTGTGGAAGATATAAGGGTTCTCATTGATTTGCTTCGACACGGCGGTAGTTCCTTGTAGGAGATAGTCGTAGTCGGCGTCGACGCAGGCTATCATACTGTCGCCGACCTTACTGTTGAGCAAACTCATCAGCGCACTTTTCTTTCCCTTCGTCAGGTTCTGCCGCGAAGGGAGCATGACCTCGAAGTATATCCGGTCGTTCTCAAATTCCGACAACACGGTACGCCAGAAGAAGATGTCGTCGTAGGCTTCCACATAAGCCACGATTCTCTTCCTCGCGTTCCGTCCGTTGAGCCTGTTGGCAGCGTTGACATAGTCGGATGATATATTGTCCTTCAGTCTTCGCATAGTGGAAAAAGTTATTGGTCGGTAATCTCGCTGACCTCCGTTACTTTGTCCATCCATCCGTTCATAATGACGGCGGGGCTGTGGGTGGTGAGGATGAGCTGTACGTTGGGGTTCAGATCCATGATAAGGTCGATTAGACGTTTCTGCCAGTCGACGTGAAGGCTGACTTCCGGCTCGTCCATGAAGAGCACGTAGTTCTGGTTGTCTTCCACCAGAACAGTGAGCAGTATGGCAAGGATTTGCTTCTCGCCGCTGGAGAGCTGGTAGGGGACGAGGGTCTCGCCGATCTGAGAGAAGCGTATCTCGTTCTCAGTGCGGATAATCTTCTTGCCGGTATAGGAGAAGAGGTCGTCCATGATATCCTGGAACTTCTTCTTCGGCTCTGAGATTTTCTGTGCCTGTTCGGCGGCATCGGGGGCGCCGCTCTGCAGAACCTGTATTATGCGGTTGCCGATGTTGACCTGATAGTCGAGGTACTTGCGCTGGAGTTTGTAGAGTTGCCAGTCGAGCTCGGTGGCAAGTGAGATGTCAAGCTTGCTTATAGCGTCGGTGTCGAGCAATGGCCGGTCGAAGGAACGGATGAGGTCAAAGCGTATCCAGTTGGCATCCTGTGGCGAGACCTTCACATGTACGCCTTTAAGGGCGTGGCTTGATATCTCTCCGTTATGGGAGATGCTCTTCACCACCTTATTTATAATGGTGGACTTTCCCTCACCGTTGATGCCGCTGAGGATGTTCACCTTCCTGTCCAGGTCCCATTTGATGTGCTTCCGCCCGCTCCAGAGGGAGTCAATCTCTATTTGTACAATATAATCGGCGTATTTCTGCATAGTATTTTGAATTAGTGTCGTTGGGTTGGTTACGAATGCAAAAATACAAAAACAATCTGATAACCGTCAACTTTACTTTCGCTTTTTTTGTTGGATATAGGAAATAGGGTACACCATATTGAACAACAAAGTATAAAATATGATAGGAAACAGGTGTAAAAAGCGAATGAAAATGCTGAAACTATGCAAAAAGGCGGGTAAAATCGCGCAAATACCATAAATGTGGTATGTGAAATGGTCTGTTTGTGGTATTTCCTGAACGGGAAAAACGCCGTACCTTTGCAACCAGAAATAAAACAAAAGAATAACGAACAACGTTTCCGAACCTTCACGGTATAATAATGCAGAGGGGTAGGGGACCAAAAAAACAGAAGATGATTATGGCAAACGACAATCAGAAAAAGTATCACTTCGAGACACTCCAGCTTCATGTAGGACAAGAGCAAGCTGACCCTGCTACTGACTCCAGGGCTGTGCCAATATATCAGACCACTTCTTACGTGTTCCACAACGCTCAGCACGCCAGCGACCGCTTCCACCTTAAGGATGCAGGAAACATCTATGGTCGTTTGACCAATTCGACACAAGGGGTCTTCGAGGACCGTGTCGCCGCCCTGGAAGGAGGAGTCGGCGGACTGGCTGTAGCTTCAGGTGCAGCTGCCGTTACTTACGCCATCACCAATCTGGCATACGCTGGCGACCATGTTGTCGCTACCGACACCATATATGGTGGCACTTACAACCTGCTCAAGCACACACTAAGCAAGTATGGCATTGACACCACATTTGTCAATCCGGACGATTATGACGCTCTGGAGGCTGCCATCAAGCCGAACACAAAACTCGTGTACATCGAGACTCTCGGAAACCCGAACTCAAATATCTCGGACATTGAGCGCTCAGCAGCCATCGCACATAAGCATGGCATTCCATTGGTTATCGATAATACCTTTGGCACTCCTTACCTCATACGCCCTATTGAGCATGGAGCAGACATCGTGGTGCACTCGGCAACGAAGTTCATCGGAGGCCATGGAAGTTCTCTCGGTGGCGTAATCGTTGACGGAGGAAAGTTCGATTACTTCCAGAACGATAAGTTCCCGGGCTTCACACAGCCGGACCCGTCGTACCACGGTCTTGTCTTCGGAAAGATACCAGCTCCGTTCGTAACACGTGTACGGGCTTTGTTACTCCGCGATGAAGGCGCATGTATCTCTCCGTTTAACGCATGGGTGCTTCTCCAGGGACTGGAAACACTGTCGTTGCGTGTGGAACGTCATGTCTTCAACACCCTGAAGGTCGTCGACTATCTGAAGAGTCAGCCTCAGGTGAAGAAAATAAATCATCCATCGCTGCCGGACCATCCTAACCACGACCTCTATGAGAGATACTTCCCGAATGGCGCCGGTTCGATATTCACATTCGAGATCGACGGCTCACAGCAGAAAGCTTGGGACTTCATAGACCATCTGAAGATTTTCTCCGATTTGGCTAATGTGGCTGACGTGAAGTCTCTGGTGGTACATCCGAAGAGCACTACACACTCTGAGCTCAGCGACGAGGAGGCTTCCGAGCAGGGTATCTTCGACGGAACAATCCGTCTGAGTATCGGTACAGAGTACTATCAGGATCTTATCGATGACCTCGACCAGGCGTTTGAGGCTGTCAAAGGTGAGAAATAAGCAATAAACAATGGGCACTGCCCTGACAATAAATAAGAACAATAAGTAAAACAACCGATTTCTCAGCCAGGCCATGAGGCTAGCGAGGAGCTCGTCCTTCAGGAAAGGCTTGGTGGGGAATCAATAAAAACGAAACATTATGTCCAAGATTTTTAAAAAGATAACCGATCTTATCGGTAACACACCTTTGGTGGAACTGGGTAACTATTCTAAGTCTCGTGGGCTCAACACGCCTGTAATAGCAAAGGTGGAGTATTTCAACCCTGGCGGCAGCGTAAAGGACCGTATCGGCCTGGCGATGATTGAGGCTGCAGAGAAAAACGGCACATTAAAGCCTGGAGCAACAATCATCGAGCCGACGAGCGGTAACACTGGTGTCGGTCTGGCCCTGGTGTCGGCAGTGAAGGGATATAAGCTCATCCTGACCATGCCTGAGACGATGAGCGTTGAGCGTCGTAACCTGGTTAAGGCCTATGGCGCTACAGTGAAACTGACCAGCGGTAAGGACGGAATGCCGGGAGCCATCAAGGCTGCGGAGGAGCTGCGCGACTCTATCCCTGGCTCAGTCATCCTGGAGCAGTTTGAGAACCCAGCCAACCCGCAGAAACACTATGAGACAACGGGTAAAGAGATATGGGAAGACACTGACGGAAAGGTTGACATCTTCGTTGCTGGTGTGGGCACTGGTGGCACCATCAGCGGTGTGGCGAAGTACCTTAAGGAGCAGAATCCTAACGTAAAGGTGTATGCTGTGGAGCCTGCCACATCACCGGTTCTGAACGGTGGTAAGAGTGGTCCTCATAAGATACAGGGTATCGGTGCGGGCTTCGTGCCTAAGACCTACGATTCGAAGGTCGTCGACGGCGTCATCGACGTGCAGAACGACGATGCCATCCTCGCAGGCAGACAGCTGGCACAGCTCGACGGACTGTTGGTGGGTATCTCCTCCGGTGCTGCCGCCTTCGCCGCAACCGAACTTGCAAAGCGTCCGGAGAATAAGGACAAGAAGATTGTTGCTCTGCTGCCTGATACCGGTGAGCGTTATCTGTCGACAGTCCTCTACGCCTTCGACGAGTATCCACTATAAGGAGACCGCAAACTTTTTGATTACATATTAGCCATTTAATCATAATTGTACAAAGTTCTTTGGAAAAGGCATCGACCGGAGAGGGTCGGTGCCTTTCCTCTTTCTGCCTTAGCGGTGCCTCATAGTTGCGTTTAGGTCCTTATGGCAGGGATACGTAAGTGTTTACCGGCAGACTATTTGTTGTAGAAACGTTAAATGATAGGGATTTTCCTATGGATTGTAGGGATTTGACACTTGTTTGTTTGGCCGATTATATATATCTTTGCACATTGAAAAGGTAGAAATAATTCAGGAACAGAAAGGCATACAACTATGAAAAAGGGTATGATATATCTTGCTGCAGGAGCATTGCTCCTCAGCAGTTGCGGAACATATACAAGCAACGGAGCAGCTACCGGCGCTACGTTCGGAAGCATTCTTGGCTCTGCCATAGGAGGTATTGCAGGCGGACCACGCGGCTCCGACATAGGTACTATTGTCGGTATGGCCGGTGGTGCGGCCATAGGCGCGTCGATAGGCTCTAAGGCTGATCAGGAAGAACAGCAGCGCGTCCATGACCACTATGACCGTGTGCAACGGAACAAGGAACGCGGATACAATCCTTACGACCGGCAGAACCAGAACAACGGAGGTGGATATAATCCTTATGACCGCCGTAACCAAGCCTATGACAATAGCAGTTCTGACGACATATATAACTTCAGCAGCAATGAGGATAACGCTTTGAGGCAGGAGGAAGACAACGCTCCTGTCAGTGGCTTCGATGAGACCAACTCCGGTGACGACCGTATCACACTTGACAACAGCGACTCAGGCAACTACTCTGCTGCAAAGCCGAGGACCGTCGTACCGAACACGACGGTGGATGCGGATGAGATCCCGGCTGGGGTGCTCTATACTCCTAACATAGAGATAGCCAATCCGCGCTTTGTCGATGCCAATAGGGACGGCTACTTGAACCGCGGAGAGAGCGCAAAGGTAACGTTCGAGATTTACAACCGTGGAAAGCAGACACTATACAACGTCATTCCTTCGGTCATAGAGAAGTCCGGCAACCGCCACGTGAGCATCACACCAAGCATTATCGTCGAGAGTCTGGCACCGGGACGGGGCATCGTCTATACGGCATTTGTAAAGGCTGACAAACGACTTGACGAAGGAATACTGAACTTCGCACTGGCTGTTCTGCAAGGAAAGAAAAGTATCAGCAAGGTTACAGAGTTCAATATCCGCACAAAAAAGTAGTCAGTCACGGTCGACAGGCTTTCCGTTGCAGTACCAGTGGACACCGTCGGTGGCATAGCCGTTGCCTTTATAGGTGAACTGACCGATGCCCCAGGCATAGCTGAGGATATTCCCTTTGTAATAAGCGTGATGCTTGTCGGCCGCATATTCGCCGCCGACATACTTGAATGATGCCGCGTCGGCCTTCTTGATGACCTTGCCCTCGTAGGCGACAACCGTTCCGTTGACGGCATATTTGTTTGTACCGTTGTCAGTGCCGAGGACAATGTCGAGTACGGATGTCTTTCCGTTGTCCCGCGTCTTTTCCTTTTCCGTGGCTGCCGGTCGTGCGTTCTTCGTGGCATCCTCAGTCTTCGGCCCTTCAGAACCCGTCCTGTCTGTGAGTGAGAATGTAGCAGGGTCTGCATATTCCAATACCTTCCCATTATAATAAACGTGCCGGCTGTCCTTCGCATAGCCGTGAGCCATAATGACGAACGACGGTACGTCGGCTTCTGACATCAGAGAGTCGTTGTATGATATGAAGTTCTTTCCGATGAAATATCCGTCAGAAGAGCTCTGTGCGTAGCCTGCCATCGCCACGGCAAAAGTTGATATGAAGAAAAATATCCTTTTCATTCCTATGCATTATTATTAGTCGAACAGATTGGTGATGCCGTTCTTTATGTCATTGAAGAACGAACGCCACTTGCTTCCGCTCTGATTGTTGTTTTGTTTACGCTGGTTCTGCTGATGCCCCTGCTGGTTGTTCTGCGCGTTCTGAGTCTGGCGGGGCTGCCGCGACGGCTTGCTCTGCTGGTGGCTGGCCGCCGGCCGTTTTCTGCCAGCGCTGGTGTTCACCTTTCTGGGCACTTTCTTCGGCACGTCCTTCACCTTCTCCCATTCCGGGATAAATTCATAGCAGACACCGGCCTCTACGTATTCCACCCTTGGCAGTGGCTTGATATTCTCGCTCTCGTAAGGCACCGGCTTGTCGTCATCAAGGATTTCTATCTTCACCATCGCCACACCATTGCGCAGCGTGCCCAGTCTTTGTGCCGCGGCATATGACAGGTCGATGGCCCTTCCGCGGACATACGGTCCGCGGTCGGTGACTTTCACTATCACCTGCTGCCCGTTGAGTGGGTTCGTAACACGCAGACGTGTGCCGAAGGGCAGTGACCTATGGGCACAGGTAAGGCTGTCACGGTTGTAACGCTGTCCGTTGGCCATGCGCCTGCCGTGAAGATTGTTACTGTAATATGATGCCCTGCCGTCCATGCTCACTGATTGTGCATGGACGGCGAGGCAAAGAATTGTCAGTATCGCTACTGTCAGATATATTATTTTCTTCATATTTAATTTCTAAGACCCACCGTCCCGGACTCTCATTGTCGTTCGGGCCGTGGAGTCCTGCGCTGTTTATACTATGCCCTGCGCCAGCATTGCCTTTGCCACTTTCATGAAGCCAGCCACGTTGGCACCGCGGACATAGTCTATGTATCCGTCAGGCTGCTTACCGTAGTTGACACATTGCTCGTGGATAGACTGCATGATGTAGTGCAGACGCTGGTCTACCTCGTCGGCACTCCAGTGCAGACGCATGATGTTCTGTGACATCTCGAGACCACTGGTGGCCACACCACCTGCGTTGACCGCCTTTCCCGGTGCGAAGAGCTGACGTGCGCGGATGAACTTCTCCACCGCTTCCGCCGTGCATCCCATGTTGCTCACCTCGGCAACGCACACAGGGTGCTGTGCCAGGATCTTGTCGGCATCGTCGCCGTTGAGCTCGTTCTGCGTAGCACATGTGAGATAGATGTCGGCTTTCTGTTCCCATGGCTTCTTACCCTCGAAGAACGTAGCGCCGGGGTATTGCTCAGCATAAGGCTGGCAGACGTCGTTGCCACTGTTGCGGAGCTCCAGGAGGTAGTCGATCTTCTCACCGCTGACACCGTCGGGGTCGTAGATGTATCCGTCCGGTCCACTTATTGTTATCACCTTCGCACCGAGCTGCGTGGCTTTCTTCACAGCTCCCCATGCCACATTGCCGAAGCCGCTGAGTGCGATGGTCTTGCCTTTGATGTCGATGCCACGTGTGTCGAGCATATGGTGGACAAAGTACAGGGCACCGTAGCCCGTAGCCTCTGGCCGGAGGATGCTTCCTCCATATTCAAGACCTTTTCCGGTGATGGTGGCACCCTGGAACATGCTTGTCAGCCGTTTGTACTCTCCGAAGAGATAGCCTATCTCCCGGCCTCCCACGCCGATGTCGCCGGCAGGGATGTCCATGTCCGGTCCCACATATTTGAACAGCTCTTGCATGAAGCTCTGGCAGAACCTCATTATCTCGGCGTTGCTCTTCCCGCGTGGGGAGAAGTCGGAACCGCCTTTGCCGCCGCCCATAGGCAGCGTGGTGAGAGCGTTCTTAAAGGTCTGTTCGAAGCCTAAGAACTTCAGTATCGACAGGTTCACCGATGCGTGGAACCGCAGTCCGCCTTTATACGGGCCTATGGCAGAGTTGAACTGTACACGGTATCCGAGGTTCACCTGTACCTCGCCTTTGTCGTCGACCCATGGTACACGGAATGTTATTATCCGTTCCGGTTCCACGAGACGCTCTATTATCTTTGCTTTTTCGAATTCGGGATGCTGGTTGTAGACGTCCTTTACTGAGATAAGCACTTCCTTCACAGCCTGTAAGTACTCTGACTCACCCGGATGTTTCTGTTCCAGTGCTGACATTATTTTCTCGACTTCCATAGTATTGTAATTTAAGTTTGTTAGTTTATGATTCTTTGTTTATGTCTTGGGGTGTTTAGCGTGATAATGTGTTCCTTTTGAGTTTGTGTGATTTTAAGTTAACGTCTCTTGGGGTGTTGCTTCAGATGCAAATGTATCTTGTTTTTCCGAGACTTCCAAGAAAAAGCCGTTGAAATATGTTAAATGCAGTTTTTTGTCCCCCTGCTCAGAGCGTTGTAGAGGCTCTGAGTTGTTATCGCGTAATGTAACTACTCAGCGCCATCATTGGATATTATTGCTGTCCGCTAAAACTCAAAATGGTAAAAACATCCAACCCGAAGCCCTGTAAATTTGGACTTCGGGCTTATTCTTTCAAAAAGTAAGCCCCTCTAATCAAACAGACTCGGTTCAGGAGGTCTTTCCTTAGCCTCCTGAACCATTTTCGTCCAGTCTTTTTCTGGTTCTTCAAGAAAAGTGTAGCAGTTTACGTAATACATGAGCATTATTCTTA